>Ga0058697_10000001_pt1 | contig 291586 bp, 307 predicted proteins | sample AgamicAsMae_FD_66619 | JGI IMG/M metagenome (GOLD analysis project Ga0058697, IMG submission 66619) | Agave microbial communities from Guanajuato, Mexico - As.Ma.e | ecosystem: Host-associated > Plants > Phyllosphere > Phylloplane/Leaf | place: Guanajuato, Mexico | collected 2012-06-04
GCAACAGCTGGAACCATAAGCGCGTTCACCGGATTTACTACCTGCTGAAACTGAACTTTCGCCGCAAGGGTCAGCAACGTCTGCCGCTGCGCAACCCGGCGACGCCAGCGGCGCTCAACCAGAGCGGGTCCATCGATTTTATGCACGATGCGCTGGTGTGCGGCAGACGCTTGCGGACCTTTAACGTGGTGGATGATTTTAACCGCGAAACACTGGCTACCGAAATTGACCTGAATATCCCGGCGCAGCGGGTCGTGAGAGTGCTGGACAGGATCGTGGCAAACCGCGGATATCCGCTGAAGATGCGGATGGATAATGGTCCGGAGCTGGTCTCGCTGACGCTGGCACAATGGGCAGAAGAGCATGGTGTGATGCTGGAATTTATCAGGCCCGGCAAGCCAACGCAGAATGCCTTTATCGAACGGTTCAACCGAACGCACAGAACAGAAATACTGGATTTTTATCTGTTCAGAACACTGAATGAAGTACGGGAAATTACAAAGCGCTGGCTGGCTGAATATAACGGCGAGCGCCCCCACGAATCCCTGAACAACCTGACACCGGAAGAGTACCGGCTGATGGCTTAAACCCCGGAAATCTCAAAAAGTGCGTGGAACTAAAACGGGTGTGCTTACATCAATCGGAGGTGAGTTCAAATAAGCTACCCAGACTCCTGTGCCTGATGTAAACGGAGTTTATCACTTAGCGAGGTTCATCACCGGGGAGATAATAAGGAACATATGTGTATACGGTAGTCAGGCGGGAAAAGGCATTTACATAATCTGTTTTGCCGTGGCAAAAGAAATGGATTTGTATCTCGACGTCAGTGGCTTCATGCTGGCACAAATAACCGGTGTTTTCTTGTCGCCATTTACGGAAAGGATAACCACGAGTGGCCATTTGCGGATCGATGGGCCACGTAACCATGCCAGATAAAGCTTCGGTGGCTACATTGACTAAACGATGGATAAGATCCGTGCCAGATCTTCTGGCTCTGTTCTTCTGTATGGCCAGATATCCGAGCCATGTCGATCTGGTGGGATTTAATTTCATACAGTGAAACATAGGCTGTTTCGGAAAGATAGACGGGTTTAGACATTGAGTCTCCTGTCATGTTGTTGCATTTAACCTCTTCAATGCTTCTTCAGGGGTCATCTTGTGGTTGTTAACAAAATCCTGTTTGGATCGCATCAAGATTCGAAACAGGGCGTCTTGTTGGCGCTGATATTCACGTTCTGCAAGTTCTGCTTCTCGTTCTGCAGCCGTTTGCACAAAAAGTTCAGCAGTGCCATTTTTGGTTACATACACGCCACCTTCAAAAAGTTCTGGATTGCCGAGGTTTTCGCGAACTGCTTTTTGGGACATAGTGGTTATCATCGTTACTACCCTCACGGATACCTCCTCGCAGGTGAGTGATTCTGCTAAAAAGGTTTATTGTTGCAAGGTAAAATCTCACTCACTTTACGGTAATTAGCCCTCCGTGGTCCTGGCTGACCACCGTTGTATTCTCGTATTTTTGCCGGTGAATGATGCTGATTTGCCTGAGCCGATCGGCATTCTTCACGTCTTTGGTAAGTAACCGGCACGGGGCAGCTACCTGGCAGATTTTTAATATACTCAAGGCCTCAAATGAAAGGAACAAATTGATCATAAATTTGTTCCTCTGGTTATTCTTCTGGTTTAGAAGCGTGAAAGAGCACGGATTTACCCCAAATAAAAGACGACAGTGAGGGCTGTCGTCTAAGCGGGGGTACTCCGGGCTCTTGTGGGTTAAGAGAGCCTCTTCTCGTTAATACTCAGTTCACGGCAATCCTCAGCCCCAGATCGTCCGGATAGGGATGAAAGTAGTTTTGCGTCTGCAGGTAGCTGTCGGGGTATTCCGCCAGATAGTGTTTGAGCAGGGTGAGAGGGGCCAGAATCGGCAGCAGCCCGTCACGGTAGTTAAGGATCACCTCGCGCAGCTCGCCGCGCTGGCGGGCGTTAAGCTGCTCGCGGAAATAACCCTGAATATGCATCAGGACGTTGGTGTTATTTTTCCGCGAGGCGGGCTGTTTCAGGATCGCCATTAGTTTTTTGCGGTAGGCCACAAAGAAAGCGTCAAGATCCTCCCACTCGTGCAGGGTGGCGACGAACGGGCCGATCTCGCGATAGCCGGCTTGGTGATGCGCCAGCAGCTGCAGTTTGTAGCGGCTGTGGAAGTCGATCAGGGCGTGGCGGGTCAGGCCGCTGTCACGCAGTGTATTGAGCTGATGCAGAGCGAATACGCGCTCGACAAAGTTTTCCCGCAGAACCGGGTCGTGCAGGCGATCGTCTTCTTCCACGGGCAGCCACGGGTATTTCGCCAGCAGCGCGGCGGTAAACAGTCCGGTGCCTTCTTTGCGCCCGTGATTGCCATTTTCATCGTACAGCCGCACGCGCTCCATGCCGCAGCCTGGCGATTTGGTGCTGACGATAAAGCCTGCCAGCACGTCGGGGTTAGCAAGATATGCCTCGCTAAAATCCGTCATTTTCTGCGTCACATCTTCATGTGGCTCATGGCTGAAACGCATCCGAATTTCGCCTTCGCTAAGCTGGGTCAGGCGCAGTGCGGGGCGGGGGACGGGCAGGCCGATGGCCATCTCCGGGCAGACGAGTTTGAAGGTGACCCACTTGGTCAGTTCGTCCATCGCAAAGCCCGCGCGCTTATGTCCGCCGTCAAAGCGAACTGCCAGGCTGGTTAAACAGCCGCTAATCCCGATAAGGGGTTGCATGGCGCTATCCTCTCTACTGCTCGTGTCGGGTGAAGAAAAGCGTCACCGTACCGACGGTGATTCCGAATTTCTTCATCCCGGTTTTATTAAAAAAGATGTGTGCCATCCTGCAGATACATCCAGTCGTCGAAATCGAGCAGCCAGGTGCTGCCTTTGGCGTTGACGTTCATGCTACAGCACCAGTGAAAGGCGTTGGTCATCCTGCACCGTCACCACTGAGCAGCCCGGCAGGGCCAGCGTTTCTCCCCCGTCCATCTTCGGATGCGACCAGTGCATGGTCCAGGTCACCACAAAGCGATTCTCGTCGAACAGGGGCGCATCCATGACAAAGCGGCAGTGCGAGATATTGACCAGCAGATGGTGAAGTAACGCGGATCGCAAACAGCCCCGGATGGCTGCCAAAGGGATCGATAAGCTGGGCGTCAGGGTGATAGAGCGCTGTCATCGCCGAATGCGGCTGGTTATTCAGCGCGCTGTAGTAATCAACAAAGCGGTCGATGACGGCGGTAATGATGCTCATAACGTTAATCCTGCATGTGTGAGGTGCCGGTAGCGGTATACTTAAAAGTTACACAATAAACTATTATTGTACAAGTTTAGTTGAAATTATTTTTATTATTTAATAATATCAATTTGTTGTTATGGATTATTTAAAAGGTTTTTTTGACCTTTTTTACAAAATGCGTGCGAAGGCTGCGGCTATTTGCAGCGGCCTTCGCAGAGAAATAAGGAGAGGTTTACAGAAGGACGATATCGAGGGAGGCAACCTGCTGTTGCCAGAATTCGATCTGCTTTTTGTGAGCGATCGTCAATTTACCGGCGGTGACCAGCAGCCATTTACGCTGCGGAAAAATCTCCGGGGCCAGCATGGCGGGTGGATTGGGAAGGACATCAATGCGATGCCCCTGACCGGTGCGCTTAAGCGCTTCAAGCCAGATTTCGCACGGGTCTGTCAGATGCCATCCCGTCATCAGATAATTATCGCCCGGCGTTTTTTTGTCTCCTTCGAGGCAAAAGGAGGTGTAGGCGATAATAATGCCATCAAGAATTTCTCTCAGGGTCATCATGGTCGCGATATTGGCCGAGACTTTGCTGCGCAGCGGACGCAGTACCTCGGTGACCAGCTCCGGGCGCGGATATTCCCGGCCTGCGTCATAAATCAGCTGGCGCAGGGATTCGATTTTTCCCTCCTTAAGCCGCTGCAGCATACTCTCCTGCAGCGTCAGCCAGTTGTTGGTCCGCCGTGCGCCGGGGCGCGACAGCAGGGGCTTCACCTGGCTGACGGGCACCCCTTTCTTCACCCAGTCGATAATTTTGAGCGCCTGCTGGACATCATCCTCACTATACAGTCGGTGACCGCCGTCGGTGCGCATGGGCTTAAGCAGGCCGTAGCGACGCTGCCAGGCGCGCAGCGTGGTGGCGTTGATTCCGCAAAGTCGGGCAAATTCACCGATAGAGTAGGACATGCGTCAGACCTGATAGAAAGAGTACTCTCAATATACTACTAACGCCGGACCCGGTCTGCACCAGATCATGAAGATGGCTCATGTAGCCGTGAAATATAGTCGCTTCACCTTATCCGGAGACTCTGGCAAAACTAGATGCAATAAGAGTTCATATCAGACGTCGGATGCGGGATCACCATGACTAAACATATTACCTTCACCATTAAGAGCGGTCGTTTTGACGAGAATTATAACCCCTCCGAAAATACGCGTATTACGACTAACTTTGCGAATCTGGCGAGAGGTAACAACCGCCAGGAGAACCTGCGCAACACCCTGGTGATGATTGACAACCGTTTCAATACGTTAGCCTGCTGGGATAACCCCAAAGGCGATCGTTACGCTGTTGAGCTGGATATCATCTCCGTTGAGATGAATATCGCAGGCAGCGGCAATACCTTCCCGGCAATCGAGATATTAAAAACCACGATTATCGATAAGAAAACCAACCAGCGTATTGAAGGTATTACAGGGAATAACTTTTCCTCATACGTGCGTGATTACGACTTCAGCGTGCGTCTGCTGGACCATAATAAAAACCAGTCCTCATTCAGCATTCCGGAACATTTTGGCGATCTGCACGGGAATATCTTTAAACATTTTGTGCGCTCTGATGAATACAAAAACGCGTTTAAAAAGGCACCGGTGATATGCCTGAGCGTGTCCAATAAAAATACCTATCAGCGGACGGGAAATCAGCATCCGGTGCTGGGCTATGAATACCAGCAGGATGGCACGTCGTTGACCGAAGCCTATTTCAAAAAGATGGGCCTGCAGGTGTGCTACTTTATGCCGTCGAATAGCGTTGCACCGCTGGCGTTTTATTTTATCGGCGACTTGCTAAGTGATTACACCAACCTGGAGCTTATCAGCACCATCAGCACCATGGAGACGTTCCAGAAAATTTATCGCCCGGAGATTTACAACGCCAACTCTGTTGCGGGCCTGTACTATCAACCTGACCTGAATAACCAGGATCATTCATTAACCAAAATTGTTTACGATCGCGAAGAGCGTAGCCAGCTGGCGATTGAGCAGGGGAAGTTTGCGGAAAAACACTTCATCGAACCCTACAAGAATATTCTTGAGCAATGGTTTGCCAGCTACGCGCTTTGATTTACTAAAAATATAAGGTCACCTGCTATGAAAACATTGCTCCCCACGTCCACCGCCGGCAGCTTACCCAAGCCGTCCTGGCTTGCGCAGCCCGAGACGCTCTGGTCTCCGTGGAAACTGCAGGACGAAGAGTTAAGTACCGGCAAACAGGATGCGCTGCGTTTGTCCCTCGACGATCAGCTGCGGGCAGGGATTGATATTGTCAGCGACGGCGAGCAAACCCGTCAGCACTTTGTCACCACTTTTATCGAACATCTGAGCGGCGTTGATTTCGAGAAACGCGAGACCGTCAGAATTCGCAATCGCTACGATGCGAGCGTTCCGACCGTTGTGGGCGCCGTTGAACGCAAGAAACCGGTGTTTGTTGACGACGCCCGCTATCTGCGTCAGCTGACGAAACAGCCGATCAAATGGGCTCTGCCAGGGCCGATGACGATGATCGATACGCTCTACGATAACCACTACAAAAGCCGCGAAAAACTCGCCTGGGAGTTTGCCAAAATCCTCAATCAGGAAGCACGGGAATTAGAAGCGGCGGGCGTGGATATTATCCAGTTCGACGAGCCGGCATTTAATGTGTTTTTCGATGAGGTCAACGCGTGGGGGATCGCCGCGCTGGAAAGAGCCATCGAAGGGCTTAAGTGCGAAACCGCCGTGCATATCTGCTATGGCTACGGGATCAAAGCCAATACGGACTGGAAAAAGACCCTGGGTTCCGAGTGGCGCCAGTATGAAGAGGCGTTCCCGAAACTGCAGACCTCGAATATCGATATTATCTCGCTGGAATGCCATAATTCGCGCGTACCTATGGACCTTCTGGAGTTGATCCGCGGTAAAAAAGTGATGGTTGGGGCAATTGATGTGGCAACCAGTGCCATCGAAACTCCCGCGGAGGTCGCCGCGACGCTGCGCAAAGCGCTGCAGTTCGTCGATGCCGATAAGCTGTATCCGTCCACCAACTGCGGGATGGCACCGCTGTCGCGGCAGGTTGCTAACGGCAAGCTGAATGCGTTAACCGCGGGCGCAGAGATTATTCGCCGGGAAATCCTGGGCAAATAAGCTCTTACAGATAATAAAAACCAGCACGTATCTGGCGATCGGGGCGACCGCCAGATATTCTGAAACCCTGAGCCATCATTGCGAAGAGCGTTGCGATGCTGATTGCGCAGGTTTCTGATCTTCACGTCTCGCCTGAAAAAGACCATCTGCACCTGTTTGAGCAGGCCCTGAGCTGGCTGGCGCACGTAAATCCTGATGTGCTGGTGCTTAGTGGCGATCTTACGGATAACCACTGGCTGGAAGGTTATCAGCTGATAGCGACCCGTCTGCGGCAGCAGAATTATCCTTCATTCATCCTGCCGGGTAACTCGGATAACCGCCGCCTGATGCAGTCGGTGTGGGATAAACATAGCTGGGCGCAGGATGCGCCTGACGACGCGCTGCACTTTACGTATGATGCGGGCGATCTACGGCTGACAGGCCTGGATTCGACGGTTGAGGCTCAGGAGTACGGCAGCGTTACTGAGCATCTCGAATGACTGGGTAAACAGCTTAACGCCGCAGGCGGCGTGCCGTCGCTACTGTTTATGCATCATCACGTCTTTGCCTCCGGCATCCCAACGCTGGATAAAACGCTATGCAGGGGCCTCGACGGGCTGGAAGCGCTGATTCGTCACTCCCCGAACAGGCTGCTCGCCATCGCATCGGGGCATGTCCATCGCCCGGTAGCGGGGATGTTTGCGGGCATTCCGGCCTGTATTTGTGGCTCAGTTTGTCCAGCTAATCCCCTCTGGTTTGGCATCGTCGACGTTCCTCCTGTGCAGGATCCTCCGGCATTGATGATCCACCTCTATGTCGACAATGTCCTTACCAGTTATCATATTTGTGTTTAACGCAGGGTACGGAGGCGACCGTTAATCTGGCCTGCGAATGTCCAGTTCATAAACCACGCATGGCACATCGTAATGCTGTTCTATCGCCCTGTAAGTCATACCTAACCGCTGCATCACCCGCTGCGAGGGGATATTATCAGGATCGGCAACGGCAACCAGGTATGTTGCTCCGGCATGTTCTGCCGCGAAAGCAATAATCGCGTTAGCCGCTTCCGTCGCAAAACCTTTGCCATTGTGTTCAGGGACCAGACGCCAGCCGATCTCTAAGGGGGCACCATCCACGTTTGCCAGATGCTGAAGGCAGGCTGCGCCAACGATGGTACCGCCAGACTTCTCTTTGATAGCCCACCATGAGAATCCGTATTTTTCCCAACGGGCATTGATGCGTCTGATACCTTCCCGGGTCTCTTCGGGCGTTTTAGCAATGCCATTGCTGATATAACGCATCACGACGGTGTCGCTCTCCATTACTCTCAAGCCTTCATAATGTGAGTCGTCATAGGGTTCAAGCCTCAAACGCGCAGTCTCTAAATTCACCGGACATTCCTTTTTTATTTGATGGTGTCACTTTTAGTGACCTGCTTTTCATACACCAACTGTCGTAATATGCAGGATCAACGCTAAAACGTATAGTAGAACACCCTTATTCTGACGCGTAGTCTGTATGGGCCGACAAACATACAGGAGCATTTCTCACCCCAATATCCGCAACCCCACAGCTGTTCTGGCGTACAGAAGGAAAAGGCCCCTTAGTCATTATGCTTCATGCCCTTTTAATGGATGGGCAGTGCTGGGTAGATAACGGCGTAGTCTCCGCTCTCAGTCCTTTTTTTAAGGTCGTATATCCGGATTTGAGCGGTCACGGTGCCAGCGACAAATCGAACGAACAGCCATTATATACACGAGAAAATCAGGCCTTATCTGTTGTGAAACTCATGGATGAGCTTGGCTACGAAAAAGCGCATCTGATCGGCTATTCCGCAGGTGCCTGGCTGGCATTAGGACTGTTAGATGCTTATCCCGAACGGCTGCATTCCGTTGTTTTGGGGGCTGGGACTGCGTAGACGGACTGCCTGAAACACCCATTGGCAAACCGCCTGTATTACTTTGGGCTGGTCGCCGCGATCCTTCTTATTCATCGATGGCCGGGCTGGCGGAGCGGCATGAAATCCCTTTGATTTCAGGGACGGGCGATCTTTTCGTTTGTCACTGTGCAGGCTACATTCGAGTGCTTTGAGCTTTTCCAGGAGCATTGCGCTTATCCTTATAAGGTCCGTGCTGCAAAATATTAAGGCCTGTCAGACTACAACAAATTACGATAAGTTAATCAATCAACTACAGTGGATTACTGATAAGGAAGTTAAAGTCGATGAGCAGGTGTCTGAGCAGGGATTACCGCACAAAATAAGAAATAAAAAGCCCGCTTCGGGCTTCTTGCTATCTGGTTTTCACCGAATGCCTTTACGCAGTTCCGCAGCCATCATCCGGGTTATGTTTCTTTCGACAACTCAAACCTCACGCTTATCCATCAGCCGTGCAAGATCCACCAGCCGATTCGAGAAGCCCCATTCGTTATCGTACCAGGCGAGGATTTTCACCAGGTTGCCGCCGATAACCAGGGTAGATAGCCCGTCGATAATCGATGACCTTGCGTCGCCCTGATAATCGCTGGAGACCAGCGGTTCGTCGCTGTAACCCAGAATATCTTTCAGAGGGCCTTCAGATGCCGCATCACGGAAGGCGGCATTGACCTCTTCGGCGGTAACGTCCCGCTTCAGGGTAACGGTCAGATCCACGATCGAAACGACCGGGACCGGGACGCGCAGGGAGTAGCCGGTGAGGCGGCCATCCAGTTCCGGGATCACTTTACCCAGCGCTTTTGCCGCGCCGCTGGAGTAGGGAACAATCGACAGCGCTGCCGCGCGGGCGCCGCGCAGATCTTTTTCCGGCTGGTCGTGCAGCGCCTGGCTATTGGTATAGGCGTGGGTGGTGTTCATCAGGCCATGCTCAATACCGAAGCGCTGGTGCAGGACCTGTGCGGCAGGGGCCAGGCCGTTGGTGGTGCAGCTGCCGTTGCTGACCACAAAGTGGCGCGCCGGATCGTAATTCTGGTCGTTAACGCCCATAACGATAGTCAGGTCGTCATCTTTGCCGGGGGCGGAGACGATCACCCGTTTAGCGCCGCCGTGGTTGATATGGACCGCGGCCTGTTCGCGGGCGGTGAAGAAACCGGTGGCTTCGATAACTATCTCTACGCCAACGCTGCTCCAGGGGATCTGCGCCGGGTCGCGTTCGCTAAAAACACGCACCGCTTTACCGTCAACGCGCAGCTCGCCTTCGGCAGCTTCGACCGGTACCGTAAGCGTGCCTGACAGAGAGTCGTATTTCAGCAGGTGGGCGAGGGTTTTACTGTCCGTTAAATCATTGATAGCCACAATCTGAATGTCCGGGCTATTGAGCGCGGCACGCAGGACGTTACGTCCGATTCTGCCAAAGCCATTAATACCGACCTTTACCATGATGCTCTCCTGTTATGCGGTGTCTGCAGTCACTGTAGGCGGTCGGTATTCTGGCGTAAATGACAAAAAAGGATCACTTTACGCCATTTTACGGCAGTGGAAGCGCAGACGATATTCGCCGGGCGTCAGATGGAGCTGTTTCTCAAACAGGCGGCGCAGATTGATGCTGCTGCCGAAGCCGGTTTCCGCCGCCACTTTATCAAGGGTGTCGCGGGTCTGCTCCAGCCTGTCACGAGCGGCAGCCAGTCTGGCTTCACCCACGTAGCGGGCTGGCGGAATACCGACATCCCGGGTAAAGACGCGGGTGAAATTTCGCGGACTCATTGCCACCCGTTCAGCCAGGTTCTCCACCGACAGATCGGCGGCAAGGTTGTCCAGGATCCAGTTTTGCAGATCGCCGATAGGGCCGGGGCCACCTGGCTGGTTAAGATGAAAGCGGCTGAACTGCAGTTGCCCGCCGGGGCGATGCAGATACATCACCATATTCTGCGCCACGTCGCGGGCGAGGGTAAAACCGTAGTCCTCTTCGACCAGCGCCAGCGTTAAATCAAACCCCGAGCTGACACCGCCGGAGGTCCAGATCGGACCATCCTGAATGTAAAGCGGGCCGCCCTCGACCCTGACTGCCGGAAACCGCGTCTGCATCTCCTCCAGCAGGCGCCAGTGCGTGGTGGCCCGCCGTCCGTCCAGTAGTCCGCTCTCCGCCAGCAGCATCGCGCCGCCGCAAATGGATGTCACCCGACGCGCATGGGGCGCAGCCAGCTGCAGCCAGTCAATCACCGCACAGCCTTCCTGCGTGTTGGTGCCTCTGCCGGTAATGATAATGGTGTCGCGCGGCGTGCGCGGGTCCAGCTCGGGAAGGCGATAGTCGGCCAGCAGGTTAAGCCCCGACTGTCCGTGGATCACCTGATGGGGCTGCGTTGTGGCGACATCGATGCGATAGCGCGGCCGGGCGTTTTGTTGCGGATGCAGCCGGTTGGCCTGCATCAGAATATCGGCGATGCCGGTGGCCTCAAACAGCATACCGCCGTTGGGCACAATAATCAGAATGTCTTTCATGTCCTGAAAAGTACGCTACTAACAAAATAAGTCAAGCATGCTTCGATGCATTTACAGATGTAAATGTATGTTATAACGTAACAATTATAATTATCTGTATGGATGAATAACAGTGATGACCGATATCTCTGTCCGGCTCAGCGATCTGACCCTCGGGTATCGCGGTACACCGGCGCTCACCAGTATTAGCGGCTGCCTGCATCGCGGGTCGCTGACCGCCATTACCGGACCCAACGGGTCGGGTAAATCCACTCTGCTAAAAGGGATCGCCGGTATTCTGCAGCCTTTAAGCGGCCGCTGCACCGTGGCGGCAGGGGAGTGCACGGCCTGGCTGCCGCAGGTCGCCGAACTTGACCGGCATTTTCCTGCCAGCGTGCGGGATCTTGTCTCTTTAGGCCTGTGGACTGAGCGCGGTTTGCTGCAACGCCATCGGGCGCAGGACAGGCAGCGCGTCTCGGCGGCGCTGGTCACGGTCGGGCTGGATGGCTTTGAAAACCGATCGCTGGGCGAGCTTTCCGGCGGACAGTTCCAGCGCGCGCTCTTTGCTCGCGTGATAGTTCAGGATGCCAGCCTTATTCTTCTCGACGAACCCTTTAACGCCGTCGATAGTGCCACTACCCGCGATATGCTGGCGCTGATCCACCGATGGCATCAGCAGCGGCGGACGGTTGCCGTCGTGGTCCACGATCCCGATCTGGTCAGCCGTCATTTTCCGCAGACGCTACGTCTTAACGGCAATCACACGGCGGAGGTGCTGTCCTGATGGCCTGGCTTTATGACGCGCTGTTATCGCCTTTTATTGAGTTCGGCTTTATGCGTCGGGCGCTGCTCGGCTCTGTGCTGCTTTCCCTGAGCGCCTGTCCGGTCGGCGTTTTCCTGACGCTGCGGCGGATGAGCCTGATGGGCGATGCCATGTCCCACGCCATTTTACCCGGTGCGGCCGTCGGTTTTTTGCTCTATGGCCTGGAGATTATCCCCATGACCGTCGGCGGAATGGTCGCCGGTTTGCTGGTGGCTCTGGCGGCGGGGGCGGTCTCAAGAATGACCATCCAGAAGGAGGATGCGTCGCTTGCAGCTTTCTACCTGATATCGCTGGCGCTGGGCGTGCTGGTGGTTTCCCTGCGCGGCTCCAGCGTGGATCTGATGCACGTGCTCTTTGGCACCGTGCTGGCCCTCAACGCCGAGGCGCTGTGGCTGATTGCACTTGTGGCCATTGCTACGCTGCTGGCGCTTCTTCTCTTCTGGCGGGCGCTGATGGCGGAGTGTCTCGACTCGCTGTTTCTGCGTTCGGTATCACGTCTCGGACCGCCGGTGCATTTTCTGTTTTTAGGCCTGGTGGTGCTGAATCTGGTGGCGGGATATCAGGCGCTGGGAACGCTGCTGAGCGTTGGGCTAATGATTTTACCGGCGGTGACTGCCCGTTTCTGGGCCAGACGCACAGTCGGTATGTGCCTGCTCTCGGTCCTGCTGGGTATTGTCGCCTGCATCAGCGGCCTGCTGTTTTCCTTCCATTTTTCGCTGCCGTCCGGCCCGGCCATTATCCTGGCCGCCGGGGTGTTTTATCTGCTCTCGACGTTTGCCGTAGTGGTCAAATATGCCCGCCCGCTGTCGCGCAGTAGCCGTAAAGCGAATCCGCGTATTCCATTATCAGGGAGTGAGTAACCTATGCGCTTTTCTCGTTATGCTGTCGCAGCGACCGTTATTGCTGCGCTACTGCCATTGCCGCTACAGGCCAAAATTCAGGTGGTCGCCAGCTTTTCGATTCTCGGCGATATCGCCAGAAATATCGGCCAGCAGAATATAGCTCTGCGCACTGTTGTCGGGCCGGACAGCGACGCACACGTCTATGAACCTTCTCCGGCAGATGCGATTGCGATGGCGAAGGCGGACCTGATTTTAATTAATGGTCTGCGGTTCGAAGGCTTTATTAACCGGCTGGTTGCGGCCAGCGAAAGTAAGGCTCCCGTCATTGAGGTCAGCAAAGGGGCTGACATCATTCAGGATCCTGGCGGAGGACATTATCACTTCAATAACGGTAAGGCTGTTTTCCACGCTGCACCATTTGATCCGCACGCCTGGCAGTCTGTTTCTAACGTCAAGGTCTACGTCAGTAATATTACGGCGGCGTTCTGTGCTGTCGATAAGCCGGGCTGTGCGCAATATCAGGAAAATGCGCAAGCCTATTCTCAGGCACTGGACAGGCTGGATAGCCGTATCAAAGAAGCCGTACAGAGCCTACCCGCTGACCGGCGTACCGTCGTTGTCGGGCATAACGCCTTCCGCTATTTCGAGCGCGACTACGGCCTGCACTTCCTCTCGCCTCAGGGGATCTCAACCGAGTCCGAAGCCTCTGCCGCCGACGTGGCTGGTATTCTGCGCGACATCAAGCAAAACAGCGGCAGGGCGGTCTTCGCAGAGAACATCTCTAATCCGCGACTGGTGGAACAAATTGCCGATGAAGCCGGGATGACGATTTCCGGGGTGCTCTATTCCGACGCGCTTTCCGGGCCGTCAGGCCCGGCGTCGACTTATATCACGATGATGCAGCATAACGCCGCAACCCTTATTTCTGCTCTGGGCGGAAACTATCAATAATGGAGATAACGATGAACAAACTGGCATTACCTCTGGCCATTTCGGCTATTTTATCCGTCATGGCAGGCAGCGCGGTTGCCGATGACAACGTCAACGCGTGGCGCTTATTTGTCGCCGATCACGATAAGCCGACGGTGAAGGTGATCGACGCGCTGGACGGCGACACCCTGAATACCTTTACGGTAAAAGGCCCGGCGTCGTTAAGCCGCAGCGAAAGCGGTGCAACGGTCTTTGCCGTACAGGGCAGCGCGAATACCGTGTCGGTCATTGCCTCCGGCATTGCGTTTCACGATCACGGCGACCATGCGGATATTGACGTCGATCCGGCCAGATTGCTGAGTGTCACCTTCGACGGCAACAAGCCGGGTCATTTTGTGGAGCGCCAGGGTAACGTTGCCCAGTGGTTCGATGGCGAAAGCCACGCGCTGTTCTTCAGTGAGCAGGCGGTGCCGGGAGGAAAGAAAGAGGCTAAGCGCGTCAGCGTTGTCGCGGCCCACCACGGCGTTGCCGTTCCTTACGATGGCTATGGCGTGGTCTCCATTCCAGACCCTGAAGATGCCTCAAAGCGCCCCATCGGCGCGCGGGTAGTGGATATGGCGGGTAAAAAAGTGGGAAATGACGTCGCCTGTCCTGGCCTGCATGGCTCTGCGGGTTCCGGTGACACTTACGCTCTGGCGTGCAGTACCGGCCTGCTGCTGATTACGCAGACAAATGCCGTGCCACAGATTAAACATCTGCCGTACTCTGCGAGCCTCCCGGAAGGCAGCGCCTCGACGCTGATTGGCGGAAAAGGGATGCAGTACTTTATCGGCAATTACGGCTCGGACCGTCTGGTACTGATCGACCCGACGGAAGCGGACAGTTTCCGCCTGGTCCAGCTTCCGCTGCGTCGGGTGCACTTTGCCGTCGATCCTGTGCGGTCTAAGCTTGCGTATATCATTACCGAGGACGGCAAACTGCACCAGCTGGATGTTATCAAAGGCGAGATTACGAAATCCGTACGCGTTACCGAGCCGTACTCTATGGACGGTCACTGGAACGATCCGCGCCCGCGCATCGCCGTCGCGGACGATAAGATTTTTGTAACCGATCCGCTGAAAAGCAAAATCCATGTGCTGGATGCCGTTGCTTTTAAAGAGAGCGGCGAAATCAGCGTAGAAGGGCGTCCGTTTAATATCGTGGCGGTTGGCGGCTCCGGCAAAGTGCACGGCGGCGAGCATGGGCACGACCATCATGGTGAAGTGGGGAAGGTGAACTAAGCACAGGTCAATGCAGGCCCGCTGGCCGGGCCTGCTAATACCGGACTACGCCTCGCCGCCGATAACCTGGCGAATACGCTCAGCGATATGACCCACATGTGTCTCAAGGGCAAAGTGACCCGTGTCGAGCAGTTCAACCACCGCATTCGGGTTATCCCGTTTCCAGGCCTCTGCCCCTGGCGGGATAAAGAAGGGGTCATGTTTGCCCCAGACAACTAGCGTCGGGAGCTGTTTTTCGCGGAAAAAGGCCTGGAAATCCGGATAGCGGGTCAGGTTGTTGGCATAATCGAGGAACAGATCCAGCTGAATGTCTTTATTGCCCGGGCGTTCAAGCAGCAGCGTATCCAGGGTCCATGTCTCCGGGGCTACCCGTTCCGGCTCCTTCACGCCGTGAAGATATTGCCAGCGGATCCCTTCCAGATTCAGCACGGCCTCGCTGACCCGCTGGCGGTTTTCAACAGAAGGCGTTTCCCAGTATGCGCGCACCGGCGCCCAGGCATCGCCGAGCCCCTCCAGATAAGCATTCCCGTTTTGCGATACCAGCCCCGTTACCCGTTCCGGATAGTGCAGTGCCAGACGCAGGGCCGTTGGCGCGCCGTAGTCAAAGACGTACAGGGCATAGCGGGTAAGTTCCAGCGCGTCGACAAAACCGGCCAGCGTTTGCGCCAGGGCATCGAAGCGATAGCGGTAATGCCGCTCCTCAGGGATCTCGGTGAACCCGAACCCGGGGAGATCGGGAGCAACCAGATGGAACTTGTCCGCCAGCAGTGGGATCAGTTCGCGAAACTGTAGCGAAGAGGTGGCAAATCCGTGCACCAGCAGCAGGGTCGGGTTTGCGGGGTCTCCGGCTTCGCGGTAAAAAACGCGAACGCCGTCGGCGTCGGCAAATTGATAGCGTACCGGGTAATGGGTATTTATCGTCATAGAGCGTTCCTGTAACTATTAAATTGAGTTTTAGGGGTTACTTGATTTAAGTATGACGATTTGCTGTAACCTTGCAATTGGTATTTTAGTGGTTACGGGAAATGCAGTAACAAAGAACACTTTTATTGATAAATATCATAGGCTTGTTTATTTTGGTGCGGAGTATGATTTTTTACCGCACGGTATGTAACTGTTAATTTAGCTTTTAATGGGTTACTCTTGCGCTACCCTAACCCGTTGCAGGAAGCCCTATGTCTGCCGTCTCTTCTCAACAGGCTGCGCTTTTTCTGGCCGATCATCGCGCACTTGATTTCCTCAATACCGTCGCCCAGGTCGACGGGCTACCCTCTGATGTCTGGCAGTCTGACGAAGATGTCAGTGCCTGGCTTGCTGAAGCCGGGTTTCCTGTCGGAAAGGATACAACGGAGCCTTTACCCGGTGAGCTACTAAAAGAAGCCAGAGTGCTGCGGGAGATTATCAGGACGCTGGTGGCACAAAAAAAAACGGGTGAAAGGGTCGATCCGCAACCGCTGAATGACTACCTGGCGGCGTTATGCAGCATAAAAAAACTGGTTGCGGATAAAAACGGTGAGTTGCAGGTTGAGACGTGTTTTATCGGGCAGACGGCAGCGCGTATTCTGGGACCGGTAGCCGAACTGGCGGCCGGGCTTATCGCCCGGACCCCCTTTGAACTGGTGCGTCAGTGTGAACATCCTGAGTGCACCCTCTGGTTCTACGACAGAACGAAGTCGCATCGACGTCGCTGGTGCAGTATGGCGCTGTGCGGTAACCGGGCGAAAGTGGCGAGGTTCAGGCAGCAGCAAAAATAGCGCTACGCGGGTTAAATATCGTCCAGGGTATGATCGACGACGATTTCAAGCGTCTTACGGATAACATCGCTCCTGACTACGTTTTTTGTCGCTTCGATTTCATCGATTAACTGCAGGATAATCTCTTTATGGGTCAGCGGGCGGCCTGTCGCAATAATGGTGCGGATCGCCGCGCCCAGGATCGCGTGCTCTTCTGCCAGCAGATCGCCCGCGCTAACGAAATAGTCTGCCAGTGCCGTGTCGGACAGGCCAGTAAGGTGCTGTGCTGTTTTTAATGTTGTCTGAGTCATTTAATGACACCGTTATAGGTTAATGGATAAAAAGGCGCGCTAATGTTTTTTACTGATGTGGAAAGGACTACTATCACCAAACAGCGGGTAGACGTTGTTTCTGTCTGGTTCGCCGGGGGCCGGTGCGTCGTGACCGCGCTTGCTGGTAAGTTTGTCGTTGACTTCCTCGATAACACGGGCGATCGCCTCATGCTTTCGGGCGTCAGGCTCTCTGGCCTCCATGGCCTTTAGTCTCAACACAACTGCTTTGTTATTAATTGGTCCGTTTTCCCTCAGGATAGACAGGACGGCCTCGCCGATAATTTCGTCCTGCAGGTGCTCGATTTCACTTCTGTTCATAACGACTTGTCTCTGGATTGCAGTGCCGCATTGCGGCGGCAGCACTGCTGTATGCATTTCTCCGGCTATGAAGGGGACGACTGCTCAGGTCGAACGTTACCGGTCAAATAGAAGACCGATCATCGTATGGTAGTGGGTGACTTCATCCGGATCGGATGCCGCTTCAACGCGACGAAGTAATTTCGTACAAATCGCTTTGCGGGTGATGTTGCGGCCTTCGCTCAGGATCTCCATCACGATGTTCCCCAGGGTTTCCTGTTGCGTCGGCAGGGCTGCTCTATTGAAATAGCGGGTAATGGCATTAGCTGTGTCCGGGATATAACCGTTCTGATGCATATGTCACTCCTGTAAATGCAGTCTTTTGATAATGAAAAATAAAGTTATGCAATCTTTTAAAAACTGTACACTAAAAGTTGTACATATTGCCAGAGCGGCTTTGATTAATCGTGCTATTGGTTAATTTTCAGTTGGTTACATTATTTTTCCTGCCGTTTTAGTGATTGGGGCACCGGATTTCAGATCAAACTTGTACAAAATTGAGATTTCTCCGGGCGGAGGTTTGCATTCCCCCCCACCCCGGCACCGCAGTGGAATGTTCCACGACGTATCCTGCTACATCTGCTACTGTTGCACCTCACCTATCGCGTCTCTGGACATAACATGCTCACCACGATTATCTATCGTAGCCATATTTGCGACAGCGTTTCGCTCACACGACTTGAAGAGATGGTCGCTGCTGCAAATCAAAAAAATAACCGGGCAGACGTAACGGGGATCCTGCTGTTTAACGGCACGCATTTTTTCCAGCTGCTGGAAGGGCCGGAGGAGGAGGTGACAGCGATTTATCGTCATATTTGTGCCGACAGCCGGCACTATAACGTTGTGGAACTGCTCTGCGATCGCGCGCCCTCCCGTCGTTTCGGCAAGCTCGGGATGGAACTCTTCGACCTGCGCGAGCATGACAGGTATGAGGTGCTGCAGAACGTGCTGGATAAAGGGACCTCTCGCTTCCAGCTGATGTATGACGATCGCGCCCTGCAGTTCTTCCGCACTTTTGTTGAGGCGCGGGAAACAGAGAACTATTTTGAGATCCCCTCGGGAAACACGTGGGAGTTTATACCTGACGACAGCGCCGCCACGCTGGACGCCAGCTTTATTGATACCTCAGCCGACTGCCGTTTTGCTTTTCAGCCGATTATTGACCCGCTGGCCCGGGAGGTTATCTCGCTGGAAGCGCTGCTGAGAACGCCCGAGGGCGGTTCGCCCCAGCACTATTTTGACGGGCTGCACGCCGATGCCGTCTATGAGGCCGATCTCCGAAGTAAAAAGGTGGCGTTTGCGATGGCGGCACAGCTCGCGCCTCTGGCACAGTCCCTCTCTGTTAACCTGCTGCCGATGACCCTGGTGGAAGTAACGGGTGCCGTTGAGTTTCTGCTGCGCGAAATCGCGGCCAACGGTCTGGTCCCTGAGCAAATCGTGATGGAATTTACCGAGAGCGAAGTGATTTCACGCCTGGATGAGTTTACTGATGCGGTACGCCAGCTTAAAGCGGCGGGTATCCGCGTCGCGATTGATCACTTCGGTGCCGGGTTTGCCGGATTGCTGCTGCTGGCGCAATTCCAGCCGGACATTATCAAAATCAACCGTGCGCTAATCCAGGATGTGCATAAGAGCGGTTCGCGGCAGGCCATTATCCACGCCATTATCAACTGCTGCGCGTCGTTGCATATCTCGGTGACCGCCGTCGGCATTGAGCAGCCGGAGGAGTGGATGTGGCTGGAGTCAGCCGGGATTATTCAGTTCCAGGGGCATCTGTTTGCCAGCCCCGTCATGGGCGGCGTCCCGGCGATCGCCTGGCCTGAGAAAAAGGCTGGTTGGTAAGTGAGAGAATATAGGGTTGTACAGTTAGAAATTGTTCGTACAATATAGAGTAATCAGATTGTATCAAGCAGGGATGTGTGATGTATCGGGTTTCAGTATGAGGGAGTCAATGGTTTTTTACAGTATTGGCGATGTCGCCGAGCGATGCGGAATCAACCCGGTCACGCTGCGTGCCTGGCAGCGGCGTTATGGCCTGCTAAAACCGCAGCGTAGCGAAGGCGGTCACCGGCAGTTTGATGAAGAAGACATCCAGCGTATTGAGGAGATCAAACGCTGGATAGACAGTGGCGTGCCCGTCGGCAAGGTTAAGGCGCTGCTGGAAGAGTGTAAGGTCGATGTCGACGATGGCTGGGGCGCGGTGCAGGAAGCGTTGCTGACGATTCTGCGCCAGGTTCGTCCCGCCAGGCTACGTGAGACTATCGAGGATCTGGGCTGCACACACTCCGCCGATATTTTGATTGACCATGTTTTTGTTCCCGTGCGTAAACGTCTGACCCTTGATCAGAGCACGGCGCTGACCATGCGCAGCCTGTTTGATGGCGCACTGCTCGCCTTTGCCGTTTCGTCGCTTGCCAGCGCGCGGAAGTCTGCGACGAAAGAGGCGCTGCTGGTGGGCTGGCGCGGGGACGATCGTACGCGTCTGTGGCTGGAGGCGTGGCGCCTGTCGCAGCAGGGATGGAATATTGACGTGTTGGCGGAGCCGCTGGAATCACCCCGTCCTGAGCTTTTCCCCGGTCAACACCTTATCCTCTGGACAGGCAAACCGCTGCTGCGCAGCCAGCAGGAACAGCTTGCCCACTGGCAGGCGCAGGGCTTTGCCGTGACTTCCCACGACGCGTAACCTGCTATCCCTCAATCTGGCTAATAATCGCCAGTCGTGCACGATAGCCGTTGCGGATATGCAGGCAGCCTGCTTCCTGCGCGGCTTCGCTGTCGCGCCGCGCCAGCGCATCGACGATCGCCTGATGTTCCAGCTTTGCCTCTTCTGTGCGACCGGACAGCGCATAGGTGGTGCCGCGCAGAAGGGAAAGGTGGATACGCAGATTATCGAGCGTCTCGTTCAGGTAGGGGTTATGGGTCGAGCGGTAAATCTGCCGATGGAATATCCGGTTATGATCGTGCAGGGCTTTGCTGTCGGTCAGCGTTTTTCCCGCATTCACCATATCCTGTAGCAGGGCGATCTCTTCGTCTGAGGCCGTTGCGACCGCCAGCTGCATGGCCAGTCTCTCAAGGCCTTCGCGCACCGCAAACAGCTGCCGCAGTCGCTCGTAGCTAAGGCTGGCAACAATCAGTCCCCGTTTTGGCCCTGGTTCAGCCAGTCCCAGCGTTTCCAGACGATGCAGGGCTTCCCGTATCGGCGTCCGGCTAATCCCGAACTGCTCGGCCAGACGGATTTCCTGAAGACGTTCCCCGGACTTAAGCTCCCCGTGCTCAATAGCGGCAATTAACACTTCAAAAGGTGACGATGTCACATCTGCATCAGCTGATTTTAAATTCATGGTTTTTATAATTAATCATTCAGTCGTTGGGTGTATGAATCGGCCAGTAAAACCGTATGTGCACCGTTACTGCTACGGGCATATTGCCACAGCAAATTCTCGCTTATTGCTAATTTTGTTCTTAACTTATCTCTTTTTTGTCTTTTGCGCTTGCCGCCCTGCTGCTATGTTTAATTTGCATTTCATTGTATACAGTTGAATTCATTTTTGCATTCTCGTGTTTTATGAGATTTTTGCCAGCACCAGGTAATAACTATGACATCAACAAATAAAACAAAAGCCGCCCATCAACGAGGTGAGCAGCTTAGCGACTTTATTTATCATATTGCTTCACATGAGATCCCGCCTGCCGTTCTGCACGAAGCCAAAAGGGCGCTTATCGACCATCTGGCCGTGGCGACCGGCGCGGTCAACGATGAGGCGGTGCTGCCCGTGTATCAGGTTGCACGGGCCTGGAATACCACCGGCAACGCGCGGATTATTCCTGGCGAAACCTGCGCGCCGGGCATTGCGGCGATGGTTAATGCAACTATGGCTCACGCAGCAGATTACAATGATACGCATCCGGCAGGTGCAGGTCATCCCGGTGGTCCGTGCTGGGCTTTTTCGTCGGCCTGGGTCGGGTATCGAAAAACTGGCTGCTGGTGAAGCTTGCCGAAGGCTATGTCGAGCTGCTGCGCAATGTGCCGGTGATCCTGCAGGTGATTTTCTGGTCGGTGATTATCCGCAACCTGCCGTCGCCGCGTGACGCTATCCAGCTCGCTGATTTTGGTTTTCTGACCAATCGCGATCTGACCTTTGCCATCCTGCAGAGCCATCCTGGCTGGCGTATGCACTATCTCGATAAAGTGCATATTGCCGATCAGGCGCATAAATTCCCGTTACAGCTTTCCGGCGGCCAGCAGCAGCGCGTGGCTATCGCCCGTGCGCTCTGTATGGAGCCGGAAATTCTGCTGTTTGATGAGCCGACCTCGGCCCTCGATCCGGAGATGATTAAAGAGGTGCTGGACGTGATGCTGGACCTGGCCGACGGCGGGATGACGATGATTGTCGTGACCCACGAAATGGGCTTTGTCCGCACCGTGGCCGACAAGGTTATCCTGATGGCCGACGGCCGTATCGTTGAGTCCGCACCGCCGGAGCGCTTCTTTAGTCAGCCGGAGCATCCACGTACGCAGCAGTTCCTGGAGCAGATACTGAGTCATTAAAGTGCCGGGAGAGGGCGTGCAGAGATTTATCTGCACGCCCGAGGGGTCAAATCATCCCTCGGGCCTGTGCCAGCAAAAACGCCGTTACCGAGGTCGCATCGCTGATTTTTCCGTCGAGGATAAGATTGTGAAAATCCGCTTTTGCCAGCGGTCTTGCGGTCAGGCCATACTCTTCCGCATCCAGCGCCTGCTGTTGCTGGGTCAGATCTTTCGCCAGATAAATATGGTAACCCTGCGCAGAATAGCCCTGGGCCAGTTTCTGGTAACCAACATAGATCATATTTCCGGCCACCAGGCCAGTCTCTTCCCGCAGTTCACCGGCGGCAATATCCTCAGAGTTAGCATCCGGAGAAAGTTCCCAGCTCCCCTGAGGCAGCTCGATTGTTCTGGCCTTTAGCGGGTAACGGTACTGCTCAACGACGTAGATATCGTTATCCTGAACCGGCAGGATCACCACAAAGTCGGGTTTCTCGATGGTAGAGTAAACGCCTTCGTTGCCATCGCCGCGCAGGATCCGGTCTTCTTTCAGGGTCATCCACTGGTTCTGGTAAATCACGCGGGAAGAGAGGGTTTCTATTTCGTGTGTCACTCTGGCTCCTTTTCAGGGGTTAACGTAATACGGTGCCGCGCAATCTTGTCGCGGCGTCGTTGTCGTGACTTACAGCGTCCGAATCTCCTTCGAACGCAGTATGACATTGATCGGGACCGATTTATACGATGGAGTCCCGCTCTCTTTATCGAGATAATCCAGCGGGACCAGCACGTTGGCCTCCGGGTAATAAGCGCCGACGGTGCCGGGGGCGATGCTGTAGGCCACCACCGTGATATCCTAAAGGCGCAGCGCGCTGCCTGGCAGGGCGGTGGAAATATCGATCCGATCCCCGTGCTCCAGACCCAGCTGCGCCATATCACCTTCGTTCATAAACAGAATGTCCCGGCGGCCAAAGACACCGCGATAGCGGTCATCCATGGCATAAATGGTGGTGTTGTACTGGTCATGACTGCGCAGGGTCACCAGCCGCAGGGTATTGTCACCCACGCCTTTGGCGTTCTCATCTACGCCCTCAAACAGGGAAAACATGGCTTTCCCCGTCGGCGTTGGCCAGACACGTTCCGTCGGCGGCAGCGGCATCCGGAATCCTCCCGGGGTTCTGATGCGCTCGTTATAGTTCTCAAAACCGGGCAGGGTTTTCTCGATCAGATCGCGGATTAAATCGTAATCGGCAACCAGTCCCTGCCAGTTAACTTTGCTGTCAGACAGGGTCGCTTTGGCCATTCCCGCCACGATGGCGGGTTCTGAAAGCAGCTGTGACGACGCGGGTTTCAGCTTACCGGCGGAGGCGTGGACCATCGACATCGAGTCTTCGACGGTGATCGACTGTTTGCCGGTCTGCTGCATATCCAGCTCTGTACGACCCAGACAGGGGAAGATAAAGGTCTCTTTGCCGGTCAGCAGATGAGTACGGTTCAGTTTGGTGCCAACGTGGACGCAGAGATCCAGGCTGCGCATCGCCTGGAAGACGCGCTGATGCTCTGGCATGGCCACGGCGAAGTTGCCGCCGAGACACAGCAGGGCTTTTGCCTGACCCTCAATCATCGCCTGCGTGGTCTGGACCGCATCGTGGCCGTGTTTTGACGGCGGGACAAAGCCGAACACCTCTTCCAGTCGGGCGAGAAACGCCGCCGAGGGTTTTTCCGTAATGCCGACGGTGCGGTTGCCCTGTACGTTGGAGTGGCCACGTAGCGGACAGATCCCTGCGCCCGGTTTGCCAATATTACCGCGCATTAACAGCAGATCGGCAATCAGGCGCACATTTGAGGTACCCTTATTGTGCTGGGTGATCCCCATTCCGTAGGTGATAATGGTGGCGTCAGATTTCGCGTAGGCTTCGGCAACCTGCCCCATGTCGCTGCGCAACAGACCCGATTCGTTCTCAATTGCCTCCCAGGGAGTGGCGTTAATATCCGCCGCAAAAGCGTCAAAACCCTGGGTATGGGCGTTAATAAATTCCCTGTCCAGCACGTTGCCGCGTGCAGATTCAAATTGCAGCAGATGTTTGGCGATCCCCTTCAGGACCGCGGCATCACCGCCCGCCTTAACCTGAAAATAGGTCGAGGCAATATCCGTTGACCCGTATGTTGCCATCTCCACCACGCTTTGCGGATCGGCGAAGCGTTCCAGGGCTCTTTCACGCATGGGATTCACAACGATAATCGGCACGCCGCGACGCGCCAGCTCGTGGAGTGTTCCCATCATTCGCGGGTGATTGGTGCCCGGATTATGGCCAATCGAAATCACCAGCTCCGTCTTATCGAAGTCATCCAGCGAGACGGTGCCTTTACCGATACCAATCGAGCGCGGCAGGCCGACGCTGGTGGCCTCGTGGCACATATTGGAACAGTCGGGGAAGTTATTGGTACCGAGCATACGGGCAAAAAGCTGGAACAGATACGCCGCCTCGTTAGAAGCGCGGCCGGAAGTATAGAACTCGACGGCATCGGCTGGAAGCGTGCGCAATATCTCGCCGATACGGGCAAACGCCTTCTCCCACGCTACCGGGCGGAAGGTATCGCTCGCGGGATGATACTGGAGGGGATGGGTCAGACGGCCATAGCCTTCCAGCTCAAAATCACTTTTCGCCAGCAACGATGTCACGGTATTTTCGGCAAAAAACGTCGGTGTTACTCGCTTGTTGGTTGCTTCCCAGGTCACCGCTTTGGCACCGTTCTCGCAGAACTGGAAGGTGGATTTGTGCTCTTTATCGGGCCATGCACAGCCTGGGCAGTCAAAACCATCCGGCTGGTTGGTGCGCAGAAGGGTGGCTGGTGCATCGAAGGTATCCATCTGGGTTCGTACGGCTATCGCCGTGGCTTTCAGTGCACCCCATCCGCCAGCGGGACCGTCATAATGTCTGATCCTGGGAACGGAACGTCTTTTATTATTCATTGGTACTCCTGACTATGCGGGGCTGAAACGGGTGTAGCTGACTTCTGACAATATTGTTTCATATGGCGCTAACCAAATCATAACAAATATTTATCAAATCGGGCTTAAACGAGAGGGATCGGGACGCATTTATTCGCGGAATATTGATGCACAAAAAAACGGCAGTACAATAGCTGACGCGTTGATATTTCATCTTTTAATGCAGACTGCCATGATCCCGATAAAACCCCTTTTTCTGACTATGCTTTGCGTTATTTTGCTCGCCATTGCTGCCAGTTTTGCGCTGGCGATGTACCAACGCGAGTCGCGAGAGCAGGAGGGCTGGTGGGCCGCCCGGCACGATTCTGCCGGAATAGCACCCGATGCCCGTAAAAATGCCGGGCTTGCCATTGTGCAGGTCTTTGCCGCCCCGACCTGGGGCTGGAAAGGCGTGGTGGCCGTGCATCCGTGGATTATTTTTAAACGTGCCGGTGAAACAGCGTATGGCCGTTACGAGGTGATTAGCTGGGGCGGTGGAGATAAAGTTCGTCGCAATCGCAACGATCCGGATGGCTACTGGTACGGCGCCAGACCGCGTTTGCTGGTCGAGCATAGAGGGAAAGAAGCAGAAGCGATGATCCCGCACATTGAGGCCGCCATTGCGTCTTATACGTGGCCGGATACCTACCATGCCTGGCCCGGTCCCAATAGCAATACCTTTATCGCCCATATCGGCCGCGAAGTGCCCGCGCTCAGGCTGGATATGCCCGCCAACGCGGTGGGTAAAGATTATCGTCCTCTGAGTAATCCGATTGGCTTACCGCCTTCAGGGCGCGGTGTGCAGGTTTCCCTGCTGGGTGTGGCTGGTTTTACGTTTGGCGCAGAGGAAGGGGTTGAGATCAACCTGCTGGGGCTTAACCTGGGGGTTGGATTTACGCCGTTGCATTTACGTCTGCCGTTTATTGGCGGATTGGGCGGAGAAAATGTTGCCAAAGGATAGCGTTGCGCTTCCTCTCCCGTCCGGGAGAAGGTTTACGTAAACACTTAGCTCATCAGGCTGACCCGGGCGGCTACGATACGCCAGCTATACGGGAAGCGTACCCAGGTTTGCTGCTGACGACGGTGTGTTGCAGCTGGCGCACTAATCCCGCTGCAGGTCGGGCGGCGCGAAAAGCGCGGATTTCGTCGATGCCATAGAGATTCTCCCCGGCACCCAGTCGCACTGTGCGTGGATCGTGCCAGAACAGCTCATCCAGCACCGCGATATCATTGCTCACCAGCGCCTTCTCATAGCGGTAAAACGCCGCAGTCACTTTGGCCAGGACCGGAGGTCGGTTAATTGCGTCCTGCGTCATCATGCCGCTACCTCAGCAGGGCGGGCATCGGTAATGCCCATCTCTTCCAGTACCCGGGCCGCACGCAGGCAGACTTGTTCATTAAAAGGCGCGGCAATCAGCTGCACGCCAATGGGCAGTCCGCTTGCGGCGCGTAGCGATACCGTCGTTACCGGCAGGCCGAGGAAAGAGGCGGGTTGCGTCAGCATTCCCATACTGGCGCGGATGGGTAACGGCTGGCCGTTGATCTCCATCGTCTGTGCGCCGATAAGCGTGGCGCTGCACGGCATGGCCGGTGCGATGAGCACATCGGCGTGAGCGAACAGCGTTTTAAACGCCTGCTGCGCATGTCGACGGAAGCGCTGGGCCTGAATATACCAGGCCGACGGGATCATTGCCCGCCAACAGACGCTCGCGGGAATTTGGCTCAAAACGCTCTGGCTGGTGGCGAAGCGCGGGCAGGTACTGATTTTTCACCGCATAGGGAATGCCTGCCAGCGTGGGAAGATTTGTTCCCCTGTTGCAGACTATCGATGTTCTCCGCTTCAGCACGCATTCGTTCTTCGCTGATATGGGTCCAGGCGTTGATGTGCGGGTTGATGCGCGCAATGCGCTCCAGCGTGTGGTCGGCAAACTCTCGGGCGCTTAGCTCACCGGTTGTCAGCGCACGCTGTATGTCGTGGATCGTCATTTCAGGCAGTTTCATGCTTTACAGACTCCGGCGATTTCGACGCGCTCGTCGAGAGGAAAGTCCATCAGCGGACCGGCCATGGCGGCTATGCGGCTAAACTGCACGCTGAGTTCCGCGCGTCGGGCCTCATCCAGCTCCAGTGCCAGCTGTTGTTCCATCTGCGCAAGATAAGTGTCCCATTCGGGGTGCGGTATGTTCATTTATTCTTCCTCGTATCAGGCGGCGGAGCCGTCACTGCGTGGATCGCTCATGCCCTCAAACAGGCCGTCGGGGTGGCGAACAATCGCCCCGGCGTGGCCCATGACTTCGCTGAAATCGGCCAGCATTTCGACGTAGTGCCCCAGCTCGCGCAGGCGGGTGACGACTTCGGCGCTGAAGCGACCTTCCAGCTTGAGTGAATCTGTGGTTTCTGCTGACGGTACAGGGTGATACTTCCACCACCATGCTGCAACCGCTGGCCGAGCTGGCGGAGATCTGCAGTCGTTATGATGTGCTGTTCTACAACGCCGCCACGGCTTCGCTTGGCGGTAACCCGCTGGAAACTGATGCCTGGCAACTGGATGCGGTTTCGGCGGGGATGCAAAAATGCCTTGGTGGCCCTTCCGGTACCTCGCCAGTCACGCTCAGTGCACGTATGAAAGAGGTCATCCGTCGGCGTAAATGCGTCGAAGAGGGGATTCGGACCGACGCGCATCTCGATGGCATCGATGAAAGGGTCTACTCCAACTACTTCGACCTGGGCATGATTATGGACTACTGGGGGCCGGAGCGTCTCAACCACCATACGGAAGCCACCTCGGCGCTGTTTGCCGCCTGTGAATGTGCCCGTCTGATCCTCCAGGAAGGGCTGGATAACGGTATTGCCCGCCATAAACTGCACGGCGATGCGCTGCTGAAGGGCATCCAGGCGATGGGCCTGGAGACCTTTGGCGACCTGAAACATAAGATGAATAACGTCCTTGGGGTGATGATCCCCAACGGAATCAACGGCGATCGGGTACGCAAATTGATGCTGGAAGATTTCGGCATTGAGATTGGCACCTCGTTCGGCCCTCTGCACGGCAAAGTATGGCGTATTGACACCATGGGTTACAGCGCGCGTAAAGATTGTGTGATGACCACACTTAGCGCGCTGGAGTCGGTGCTGAATCATCTTAACTTCCCGACCACCCAGGGTGCGGCCATGCAGGCCGCCTGGGATCGCTATCGCACTGAGAGCGCGCAATGAGTCAGACAATATGCCAGCAGGCTGCTGTCAGGGTGATGACCCGCGCTGATGCGCTGGCGGGGATCAGCGAGACGCCGGGCGAGTTGACCCGAATTTATCTGTCACCTCAGCATTTACAGGCCAATCAGCAGGTGGCGTTGTGGATGACCCAGGCCGGTATGGCTGTCTGGCAGGACAGCGTCGGCAATATTTGCGGGCGCTATGAGGGCGAACGGGAAGGGGCGCCGGCCATCCTGCTGGGATCGCATTTTGATACCGTGCGTAACGCCGGGCGTTACGACGGGATGCTTGGCGTGCTGGCTGCGATCGAGGTCGTCAACAATCTACACCAACAGGGACGACGGCTGACGAAGGCCATCGAAATTGTCGGTTTTTGCGATGAAGAGGGAACGCGTTTCGGTATTACGCTTCTCGGCAGCCGCGGTCTGACGGGGACCTGGCCTGAAAGCTGGCTGTCGAAGACCGATGCTGATGGGGTCAGTGTGGCCCAGGCGATGGTGCTGGCCGGACTCGACCCGACGCACATTCGTCTTGCCGCCCGCCGCGCGGAGGAGATAGTGGCCTATCTGGAACTGCATATCGAACAGGGCCCGTGCCTGGAGCAGGAAGGGCTGGCGCTGGGCGTGGTGAAAGTGATCAGCGGCGCGCGGCGTCTTAACTGCTGCTTTACCAGCGAGGCAGGGCACGCGGGCACCGTGCCGATGACGCATCGTAAAGATGCGCTGGCGGCGGCTGAATGGATAGTGCTGACAGAAACCCTGACCCGCGAGCAGGGAGGGAATCTGGTTGCCACCGTGGGGACGCTGCATTGCGCACCTGGTGCGGTGAATGTTATCGCCGGCGAAGTGACGCTTACCCTCGACATTCGGGGCCTGAATGATGAGCCGCTGGATGCGTTACTGGCGACCTTGCTGGCGTGAGCGCAGGATATTGCTGACCGTCGCCATCTGCAATTTAGCGCCCCGGAGTTTTATCGCATCGCCGCTACCGCCTGCGATAGCGGATTGCAGCAGGAATTAAGCGCGGCGGTACAGAAGGTGCAGGGACGTTCACTGACCCTGCCGAGCGGTGCCGGACATGATGCCTCGCCATGGCTGAACGCTGGCCGTCAGGCATGCTGTTTGTGTGCTGTAAAGGCGGTATCAGCCATCATCCCGTTGAGTCGGTTAGCGTCGGGGATGTGGCGCTGGCGATCGCGGCTGGATGCAAAGAGATAAGTGCCCGGAAGGCAGGAGGGCACAGAGGGTTCAGCCCTGTGCCCCTAATTTTGCAGTCTAAAAAGCAACGTCAATTCGTATATGTCAGGGATATGTGCCTGGTTACTTCAGTTGCGGCAGATTCAGGCTATTGTCCCGGTGGAGGATTTCCCGATGAGGCGCGATGACGCCATGAACACGTCGGCTACAGATGATCTGAAGTCGTGTCGAAACTTTGATATAATGACTACAGATTACACATTCGATAGCTGAGGAATCGTGATGAGCAATGATAAAAAAACGCAGGAATATTACGTTAAACCGTCTCGCGCTGATATCGTTCGCTCGGTAGCCACGTCAACGGCCGTTGAGACGGGGCAGTCCTCTGCGAAGATCGAAGCATCGCCTGAAGCAACGCGCAAAAAGTTCGCCCATCTTCGTCTTGCCGTTTAATTACGTCTTAACGCAGCGCCGACCCAATAACACATTGGGCCTTAGTCCATTGACATGCCTGCGTGGATAGCCGAAATATATTCGGCTTTGTTTTGCTCCCAGCGTTGATAATCCAGCGGCCTGTATCCTCCCTGAACTGCCATCACATCAGCAAAAAGTCGTGATAAGCGTCCGTTACCTTCCCGAAATGTATGGATGATTATGACCGGTTGTCATATGAGCAACGTGTAAAGCAACGTATGCAGCATTAAGTGCCTCTCCCCTCCTTTCACACATAGTTTCTGGGATGTAAAACCTTAATGGTACGGTAAGATTACGGTAAGGGTAACCAGTATTCTAATAGCTATATAACGGCAATAGTTTACGCTATTCCTGCCAGAACCTTCACAGCGGCAATTACCACATAGAAGCTAGCAAATATCAAAAGAGGGAGATAGTGGGGGAGTATAAGATAAAAAAGCCGACCATTTCATGTGATCGGCATTGAGTTTTATGAGGGTAGCCCTACAGTCTTTGTACGCGAAAATAAAACAACGCATTATTGTTCATAATAACGCATTATTTTAAAATAATTTAATATAAGCTACACGTTAAATAAGAAGTTCATCACATCGCCATCTTTAACGATATAGTCTTTCCCTTCTGCACGCATTTTACCGGCTTCTTTGGCACCCTGTTCACCTTTAAAGGTGACAAAGTCTTCGTAGCTGATGGTCTGGGCGCGGATAAAGCCTTTTTCGAAGTCGGTATGGATTTTACCGGCGGCCTGCGGAGCAGTAGCGCCAACCGGGATGGTCCAGGCGCGAACTTCTTTCACCCCGGCGGTGAAGTAGGTCTGCAGGTTTAGCAGCTCGTAACCGGCGCGGATCACGCGGTTGAGGCCCGGCTCTTCAAGACCCAGCTCGGCCATAAACTCTTCGCGGTCGGCGTCGTCCAGCTCGGCAATATCGGATTCAACCGCAGCGCAGACGGCGACGACGACAGAGCCTTCGCCCGCGGCGATTTCACGGACTTTATCGAGGTACGGGTTGTTCTCAAAACCGTCTTCGTTAACGTTGGCGATATACATGGTCGGCTTCAGGGTCAGGAAGCTGAGGTATTTGATGGCGGCTTTATCTTCATCGGTCAGATCCAGCGCGCGCAGCATCCCGGCGTTTTCGAGCTGCGGCAGGCATTTTTCCAGCGCGGCCAGCTCGGTTTTCGCGTCTTTGTCGCCGCCTTTGGCTTTCTTCTGCACGCGGTGAATAGCGCGTTCGCAGGTGTCGAGGTCAGAAAGCGCCAGCTCGGTGTTGATAACGTCAATATCGTCAGCCGGGTCCACTTTGTTGTTTACGTGGATGATATTGTCGTTCTCAAAGCAGCGCACAACGTGGCCGATCGCTTCGGTTTCACGGATGTTGGTCAGGAACTGGTTACCCAGGCCTTCACCTTTGGAGGCGCCTTTAACCAGACCGGCGATATCAACGAATTCCATGGTGGTCGGCAGGATGCGCTGAGGCTTAACGATCTCAGCCAGTTTATCCAGGCGCGGGTCCGGCATCGGCACGACACCGGTGTTCGGCTCAATAGTACAGAACGGGAAGTTAGCCGCTTCGATACCGGCTTTGGTGAGGGCATTGAACAGGGTGGATTTGCCGACGTTAGGCAGACCGACGATACCGCATTTAAATCCCATGAGTTAAATCACCTTAATATCTTGATAATCAGTCCGTTACAGTGAACGGATTGCAGAAAAGTTCGTCACTGAGCCTATTATACACGTAACCGTCACAGGACGCGGCAAAAAAGCGGCCGCCGGGGGGGTTACTGCGCCTTAAAGGTGTGCAGACGGCTGGTTGCTTTGGCAAGGCCATCTTTCAGCCAGACTTCGGTACAGCGCACCGCTTCGTCTACGGCCTCATCAATCAGTTTCTGCTCGGAGACCGGCGGCTTGCCCAGAACAAAGCCGACAACTTTGTTTTTATCACCCGGATGACCGATTCCCACGCGTAAACGGTGAAAGTTGGGGTTATTGCCCAGTTTGCTGATGATATCTTTCAGACCGTTATGGCCGCCGTGGCCGCCGCCGAGCTTAAATTTTGCGACGCCGGGCGGCAGATCCAGCTCATCGTGCGCCACCAGAATTTCATCAGGATTAATGCGGTAGAAGGTGGCTAGGGCGGCAACGGCTTTGCCGCTGAGGTTCATAAAAGTGGTTGGCACCAGCAGGCGCACATCTTCACCGGCAAGATTAATGCGGGCGGTATAGCCGAAGAATTTTGGCTCTTCGCGAAGCGGGGCGCGAAAGCCTTCGGCCAGCAGGTCCACATACCAGGCACCGGCATTATGTCGCGTTGCGGCATATTCAGCGCCGGGATTGGCGAGGCCGACAATCAATTTAATGGTCACGTTTCTTTCCTGAGGGAGAGAGTTCAGGCGCGTAGTTTACGTTTTCGCGGCCCGCTTGACAAAGTGAAGGGCGCAAAACGGCCTAAAATCCAATAATTGGCAAGCTTAACTATTCTAATTTTATGTAATTCAGAGAATTAAATGTAAAGTTATGTTGCCTCGCTGCATGTAGCTGCATGTAATTGTGATCGCCTGCGCAATAGCTAAAAGTGCGATTGTCTATACTTTACACATCGTAATTTGGGATACGTCTCGTAATACCCATAAGTTCCGGAGGTGACAGATGAAACGCAAAAACGCTTCGTTACTCGGTAACATCCTGATGGGATTAGGATTAGTGGTGATGATCGGTGGCGTAGGCTACTCGATTTTAAACCAGCTTCCGCAGTTTGCCCTGCCAGAATATTTTGCTCACGGCGCGGTAATGAGCATCTTTATTGGTGCCGTACTCTGGCTTGCCGGTGCGCGCGTAGGCGGCCGTGAACAGGTCTGCGACCGCTACTGGTGGGTCCGCCACTACGATAAACGCTGCCGGCGTGGGCAGCAAAAACACACTTAACCTTCATTAAAGAGCCTCTGCGACCAAAGCGTTGCAGAGGATTCGCCATGCATCTTTCTGTCCAGCCTGTTATCCCGCGTTTTTCGTTTCCTGAAATTTTTCCCGCATTTTCTTTTGCATCTCCGCTTGACCCTAACGTAACGTAAGGCTCCAGAGTGACGCCACCGGCAACGGAAAAGGAGCCGCCATGTTAATTCAGGTCGGAGAGCTGGCGAAGCGGGCGGGAATCACCGTGCGTACGCTGTATCATTATGAACAGACAGGGCTGCTGCTACCCAGTGCCAGAAGTACTGCGGGTTACCGCTTATATAATCTCGCGGATGTCCAGCGTGTGCATACGATTCAGGCGCTGGCAAAGGCGGGAATGGAACTGGCCGCAATCAGGGACCTGCTGGCGCAGCAGACTCTGCCGTTAGGGGAGGTGCTTGATGTGCAGATAGCGATGCTGGATAAACAGCTGCGCACGATCGGCACGCTACGTGCTCAGCTCAGCCACCTTAAAGCGGGGCTGACGGCAGGGGATACGCCGGATCTTGAGTCCTGGTTGCAGACTCTGGAGTTAATGAATATGTACGATCGCTGGTTTAGTAAAGAAGAGTTAGAGCAGCTGCCTTTTGCCCTGCAGCGCGAGCCGCTGGCTGAAGTCTGGAGCGGGCTGGTGGCAGAGGTGAATGCGCTTATGGCGCAACATGTGGCCGCCGATGATACGCGAGCGATGGATCTGGCGATCCGCTGGATGGCGCGCCTGGAGCAGGATACGGTGGGTAGACCGGAGTTTTTAACCCGTTTTAATGAAATGCACAGTACCGAATCGCAGATGCGGGAGCAGACCGGGATCACCGAAGAGGTGACCGGCTATATCACCCGGGCATTTGCTGAGAGCAAAATGGCTATCTGGGCCGATTATCTGAATGCGCAGGAGATGGCGTTTGCCCGTGCACACTATTTTGACCGGTTAATGGAGTGGCCGCCGCTGGTTGCACACTGGCAAATGCTTTCCGAATCCTATGCCGGAACCGATCCGCAGACCCACAATAAATTTCGTCAGGCGATGCAGGAACATCCCCATTTACTGAAGGGGACCTGGATGACGCCGGTGGTTCTGCAGTGGCTGCAGCAGGGAATTGGAGAGCGGATGCGAGCGCAGTCGATCGCATCCGGTCGGTCACAGGTCGGCTAACGCCGCCTCTTTGTTGGGGAAGAACGCGAGACGGCCCGCAATCGGCTGCACGTTCGCGCGTGCCAGCGTGCGCATGGGCTGAAACTCCAGATTGCTGACCCGCAGCTCACAGCCTTCCGGCAGCTGTTTGACAAAGCGCTGGAAGGCATCCAGCCCACCGGCATCCAGCACCGGCACCGCATCCCACTTCAGAACCACAATCCGCTTCCCGGTGGCGCGAACCGCCAGATCGCTGAACAGCCCTTCGGCGGCAGCGAAAAACAGCGGACCAATCACCCGCAGCACCAGCACGTCGCCCGGTACGCTGACGTTAACCGGCGCCAGACGCGTCATGCGCGCGATACGCCGCATAAACAGCAGCGAGGCCAGCACAATCCCGACGCTGATGGCGATCACCATATCGAACAGCACGGTCAGGGACATGCACAAGAGCATCACGATAATGTCATCTTTCGGCCCATGCCGCAGAAGGTCGATAACCTTATGTGCCTCGCTCATATTCCACGCGACCATCAGCAGCAGCGCGGCCATCGCCGAAAGCGGTAACCAGGAGAGCAGCGGGGCCAGCACCAGCAGGGCGAGGATCACAAGCCCGGCATGAATTATCGCGGCAACCGGCGACGTTGCACCGGCGCGAATGTTAGCCGCCGAACGTGCAATGGCGGCGGTGGCGGTGATCCCGCCGAAGAACGGAGCGATGATATTGCCCATTCCCTGGCCGATCAGCTCGCTGTTGGCTTTATGCCTGGTCCCGGTCATTCCATCCAGCACCACCGCACAGAGCAGGGACTCAATAGCCCCGAGCATCGCCATCGAAAAGGCTGCGGGTAGCAGGGCACGCAGGCTGTCCCAGCTCAAAGCAAAGCTGGAACCGGGCATATCCCAGGGCAGCACCAGCTGCGGCAGAAGCTGCGGGATCCCGTGGCCCGTAGAACCATCAGCCAGCAGATACTGGAAGCGGGAGCCGATAGTGGCGACGTCGCCCCCGGCGAGATTGACGACAACCATGACGGCACAACCGGCCAGCAGCGCGGGCAGGTGTCCGGGCAGGCGAATACTGAGCCGTGGCCAGAGGATCAGCGTCCCGAGGGTGACAATGCCGATGGCGGCATCCCCGATATTTAGCGTGGGCAGCGCCATCGCCAGCGCCGCAACCTTCGCCAGGTAGTGCTCCGGAACCTGCGCCAGCTGCAGGCCGAAAAAGTCCTTCACCTGCATGGTGGCGATAGTAATCCCAATCCCTGAGGTAAAGCCGAGGGTCACCGAGAGGGGGATGTACTCAATTAAGCGGCCAAAACGGGCCAGCCCGAACAGAATAAGAAAGATGCCGGACATCAGCGTCGCGACCAGCAGTCCCGCGAGGCCGAACTGCTGAGAGACGGGATAGAGGATCACCACAAAGGCTGCGGTTGGGCCGGAGACGCTAAAGCGCGAGCCGCCGCTTAGCGCAATCACAATGCCGGCAACGGCGGAGGTGTAGAGACCGTACTGGGGGGCTACACCACTGCCAATAGCCAGCGCCATCGCCAGCGGAATGGCGATAATACCGACGGTTATCCCGGCTATCAGGTCGCGGGTAAAACGGGCAAGGGTATACTGCTCCTTCCAGCAGGCATCGATAACGGCGCGGAAAGGCATCACATCAGAAAGACCGGTTAATTTCAGCATAATGTTTCATCCGCGAGAGCATCATCTGTCATCCCAATGGCAGGTGATGAAACATGAAAAATTGCAGCGATAAAAAAACCCGCCGGAGCGGGTTTTCGGGCCATATTCGATTAATGCTCGAACATAGCAGAGATAGATTCTTCGTTGCTGATACGACGAATCGCTTCGGCTAGCATACCTGAAAGCGTCAGGGTGCGGACGTTCGGCAGGGCTTTGATTTCATCCGTTAACGGAATGGTATCGCACACAACCACTTCGTCGATCACGGAGTTACGCAGGTTGTTCACCGCGTTCCCTGAGAAGATCGGGTGGGTTGCATAGGCGAAGACACGTTTCGCGCCGCGTTCTTTCAGCGCTTCTGCTGCTTTGCACAGGGTGCCACCGGTATCGATCATGTCGTCTACCAGCACGCAGTCGCGACCGGCAACGTCACCAATAATGTGCATCACCTGAGAAACGTTAGCACGCGGGCGACGCTTGTCGATGATAGCCATATCGGTATCGTTCAGCAGTTTGGCGATAGCGCGGGCGCGAACAACGCCGCCGATATCCGGAGAAACCACAATCGGGTTGTCCAGGTTCAGCTGCAGCATATCTTCCAGCAGGATCGGGCTACCGAAGACGTTGTCTACCGGGACATCGAAGAAGCCCTGGATCTGCTCGGCGTGCAGGTCAACGGTCAGAACGCGGTCAACGCCAACGCTCGACAGGAAATCGGCAACCACTTTGGCTGTAATCGGCACACGGGCGGAGCGCACGCGGCGGTCCTGACGGGCGTAACCAAAGTAGGGGATTACCGCAGTGATACGGCCTGCGGAAGCACGACGCAGGGCATCAACCATCACAACCAGTTCCATCAGGTTGTCGTTGGTCGGGGCACAAGTGGACTGGATGATGAAAATATCGCCACCGCGTACATTTTCGTTAATTTGTACGCTGACTTCGCCGTCGCTAAAGCGACCTACGGCGGCGTCGCCGAGAGAAGTGTACAGGCGGTTGGCAATACGTTGTGCTAGTTCCGGTGTGGCGTTACCAGCAAAAAGCTTCATATCAGGCACGAGAAGAACCTCAGGCATGCGTCCAGTGGTGGACAGGATCCGCAACGGCAAGCGGGTGGGCGAAATCCTGGCCAGGCGGTGTATTAAAGAGCGCGATGCAACGTCTGGAACAAGGTGACGTTGTCACCGGAGCTCAGCGTCCCCGGGTTACTTCGAGAGTGGCTTGCTTTAGCGGCGAGAGATTTACGCCTCGCGCAACAAAACCGTACAGCCATTCCGGGGCTTGCTCCAGCACCTGACGGGCAGCGGATTCGCTGTCAAATTCAGCAAAAAGACAGGCTCCCGTGCCAGTCAGGCGTGACGGCGCGTATTCTAACAGCCAGGAAAGCGCCGCATCAACCTCGCGAAAACGTTTTCTTGCGATAACCTCGCAATCATTGCTGAATTCACATTTTAATAACGTTTCTATTGACCTGGTAGATGTATTTCTGGGCAGATCCGCATCCTGGAATATCAGCGGGGTCGGAATACTGACGCCGGGATGCACCACCAGATACCATTTTTCTTGCGGAAAAGCAGGCGTCAGGATCTCGCCGACGCCTTCGGCAAAGGCCGCGTGTCCGCGAACAAACACCGGCACATCCGCGCCGAGCGTCAGACCTATTGCCGCCAGCTCGTCTTCCGTAAGGTGACAGCCCCAGAGCAGGTTCAGCGCCACCAGGGTAGTAGCCGCATTGGATGAACCGCCGCCAAGACCGCCGCCCATCGGCAGGCGTTTTTCCACGCTAATATCGGCACCGCTGCCGGTAGGGAGACGGCCACTTGCCTGCGCGGCCTGCATCAGCTGACGAGCAGCCCGAATAATAAGGTTGTCCTCGTCCGCCACGCCGTCGACGGGCGTCAGCAGCCGCAGTTGCCCATCGTGCCGCGGCGTAATAGCGATCGTATCGCCGTAATCAAGAAATTGAAACAGCGTCTGCAGATTATGGTAACCATCGGCGCGGCGCCCGGTAATGTACAAAAACAGATTCAGTTTTGCCGGTGAAGGCCAGTGGGTAATCATTTGACGATCCAGTTGTCCATTTTCAGCTTAATGCGCTGGCTACCTTCTTTCAGCTCCATGCTGGAAGGAAGGGCTGGGGTGGTTTTGCTGTTATAGCCGCCGTAAACCACGGTCCAGTTTTTACCGTTCTGGTCATAGTGGATTTCGCTCAGGCGATACTGGTTATCCAGCTTATAGTCGGTGGCGTCGCCCGGCAGGCCGAGGATCCACTGGCGCAGACTGTTCAGCGGAATAGGCATTCCCGTCAGCTTGCCGAGCATCTCTTCGGCGTCTTCGGCGGTATAGCGCTGCCCTTTATTATCGATTAACACCGCCTCATCCGGGCCGGCGTTAAGCTCCAGCTCGGTGCTGCCAAGTGGGTTGATTAGCAGCAGGCGATAGCGGTCAGCGCCGGTCTGCTGCCAGAAGAAGCGGGCATAGACCTTTTGTTCATCGGACAGATACGCGAAGGCCCCGCGGGTCTGATACTGAGAGAGGTTGCGCACATCCTGTTGATGCTGACGCCACCGCGGCGCATCGGCGCTTTGGCCAGGGCCTTTGGGCGCGTTCAGGGTACAGGCGGTAAGGATCAGGCTGGCCAGCGGCAGCAGGCGAATCATTCGGGTCATAGTGATGACAAGTCCTTGATGGGTAAGACGGCTATTACTGATAATGCTAGCCGCCTGCGACAGCGGCGTCTACGGTCAAATTATCCTGGATCAAAAAACGTCTATTACTCCAAAAGGGGGCATTGTCTTTTATTGCATCCGACCATCCTGTATGATGCGCTCAGACTAACCTTATCAACGCTGGTACTATTCCCGCACTCATGACCCTTTTAGCGCTTGGCATCAATCATAAAACGGCTCCCGTTTCCCTGCGAGAACGCGTTGCGTTTGCGCCGGAAACTCTTGACCGTGCGCTTGAAAGCCTGCTTGACCAGCCGATGGTGCAGGGAGGCGTGGTGCTGTCGACCTGTAACCGTACCGAGCTTTATCTCAGCGTTGAGCAGCAGGATAACCTGCACGATGGCCTGATCCGCTGGCTTTGTGAGTATCACAACCTGAAAGAAGATGAGCTGCGTAACAGCCTGTACTGGCATCAGGATAACGACGCCGTCAGCCATTTGATGCGCGTTGCCAGCGGCCTGGATTCGCTGGTGCTCGGTGAACCGCAGATCCTCGGCCAGGTGAAAAAAGCCTTTGCCGATTCCCAGCGCGGTCATCTGAAGGCCAGCGAACTGGAGCGCCTGTTCCAGAAGTCGTTCTCCGTTGCCAAACGCGTGCGTACGGAAACCGATATCGGTGCCAGTGCCGTCTCCGTGGCCTTTGCGGCCTGTACCCTGGCACGGCAGATCTTTGAGTCTCTCTCCACGGTCACCGTCCTGCTGGTCGGTGCCGGGGAAACGATTGAGCTGGTGGCGCGCCATCTGCGCCAGCACAGCGTACGCAAGATGATTATTGCCAACCGTACTCGCGAGCGCGCCCAGCTGCTGGCCGAGGAGGTTGGTGCGGAAGTAATTGCCCTGAGCGATGTGGATGCGCGTCTGCAGGAGGCTGACATTATTATCAGTTCTACCGCCAGCCCGCTGCCGATTATCGGCAAAGGCATGGTTGAACGGGCGCTGAAAGCCCGCCGTAACCAGCCGATGCTGCTGGTTGATATCGCCGTTCCGCGCGACGTGGAGCCGGACGCCGGCAAACTCGCCAACGCCTATCTCTACAGCGTGGACGATTTGCAAAGTATTATTTCGCACAATCTTGCGCAGCGTAAGGCGGCGGCCGTGGAGGCCGAAACCATCGTTGCTCAGGAAACCAGCGAATTTATGGCCTGGCTGCGCGCGCAAAGCGTCAGCGAAACCATCCGTGAATACCGCGGACAGGCTGAGCAAACCCGTGATGAACTCACAGCCAAAGCGCTTGCTGCCCTGGCACAGGGTGGCGATCCGCAAGTCATTATGCAGGATCTGGCCAGGTCACTGACCAATAAGCTGATCCACGCACCAACCAAATCACTCCAGCAGGCAGCCCGTAACGGGGATGATGAACGCCTGGATATTCTGCGCAACAGCCTCGGGCTGGAATAGCGCACCACTATATTCTTATTACAGGGTGCATTTACGCCTATGAAGCCTTCTATTGTTGTCAAACTGGAAGCTCTGTATGAGCGCCATGAAGAGGTCCAGGCGCTGCTCGGCGACGCCGCAACCATCGCTGACCAGGAACGTTTCCGCGCGCTGTCGCGTGAATATGCGCAGTTGAGCGACGTATCACGTTGCTTTACCGGCTGGCGACAGATTCAGGACGATATTGAAACAGCGCAGATGATGCTCGACGATCCGGAAATGCGCGAAATGGCACAGGAAGAGCTGCGCGACGCAAAAGAGAAGGGCGAGCTGCTTGAACAGCACCTGCAGGTATTGCTGCTGCCAAAAGATGCGGATGACGAACGCAACGCCTTTGTCGAAGTCCGCGCCGGAACCGGCGGCGACGAAGCGGCGCTCTTTGCCGGGGATCTGTTCCGTATGTACAGCCGCTATGCCGAATCGCGCCGCTGGCGTGTCGAGATTATGAGCGCCAACGAAGGCGAGCACGGCGGCTATAAGGAAGTTATCGCCAAAATAAGCGGCGAAGGCGTCCATGGTCGCCTGAAGTTTGAATCCGGCGGCCATCGCGTACAGCGCGTCCCGGCCACAGAATCGCAGGGCCGCATCCACACGTCAGCCTGTACGGTTGCGGTGATGCCGGAGTTGCCGGAAGCCGAGATGCCGGATATCAACCCGGCGGATTTGCGCATCGATACCTTCCGTTCATCGGGCGCGGGCGGACAGCACGTTAACACCACCGATTCCGCCATCCGTATTACCCACCTGCCGACCGGTATTGTGGTGGAGTGTCAGGACGAACGTTCCCAGCATAAAAACAAAGCCAAAGCGCTGTCGGTGCTAGGGGCGCGTATTCGCGCGGCCGAAGTGGCAAAGCGTCAGCAGGCGGAAGCCTCAACCCGCCGTAACCTGCTGGGCAGTGGCGATCGCAGCGATCGTAACCGAACCTACAACTTCCCGCAGGGAAGGGTGACCGATCACCGCATTAACCTGACGCTCTACCGGCTGGATGAAGTGATGGAAGGCAAACTGGATATGCTGATCGAACCTATTGTCCAGGAATACCAGGCCGATCAGCTGGCGGCCCTGGCCGAGCAGGATTAATGGAATATCAGCAGTGGCTACAGCAGGCAATTGCCCGTCTGCGCGGGAGCGACAGCCCGCGCCGCGACGCCGAAATCCTGCTGGGCTTCATTACCGGTAAGGCGCGGACCTTTATCCTCGCCTTCGGTGAAACACCGCTCCTGCCTGAGCAGCAGACGCAGCTTGATACGCTGCTGGCCCGCCGCGAGCAGGGTGAACCGGTCGCGCATCTTGTCGGGATGCGTGAATTCTGGTCCCTGCCACTGTTTGTCTCCCCGGCCACGCTGATCCCGCGTCCGGATACGGAGTGTCTGGTTGAGCAGGCGCTGGCGCGTCTTCCCGATACGCCCTGCTCTATTCTCGATCTCGGTACCGGCACCGGCGCTATCGCCCTGGCGCTTGCCAGTGAGCGGCCGGATTGCCAGGTTATCGCCGTCGACAGGGTGGCGGAAGCCGTGGCGCTGGCACGACGTAATGCCGACGCGCTGCATATTCGTAATATCAGGATCGCGCAGAGCGACTGGTTTTCCGCACTCGCCGGGCAGCGTTTCCGCCTGATTGCCAGTAACCCTCCGTATATCGATGAACAGGATCCGCATCTGGCTCAGGGGGACGTGCGTTTTGAGCCGAAAAGCGCGCTCGTTGCTGCCGACAGCGGTCTGGCCGATCTGGCGCATATCATTCGCCAGGGACGGGGTTATCTATTACCCGGCGGCGTGATGCTGCTGGAGCACGGCTGGCAGCAGGGCGAGGCCGTCCGCGCGATTTTTATCCGCGAAGACTATAGCGATGTGGAAACCTGTGTCGATTACGGTGGTAACGATCGGGTGACGCTTGGTCGGTGGCCCGCACAGGAGAACGCATAATGCTTTTTCGCGCGCTGATCTATACCCATATTGCCTGCGTGGTGCTGACCATCAGCCTGTTTATTGTGCGTTACTGGTGGCGTTATACCGGTAATCCGCGCGCGCAGGTGGGATGGGTGCGACGTCTGCCGCATCTGGTTGATACGCTGCTGTTGCTCAGCGGCGTGGGATTAATGTGGGTTACCCAAAGCTTCCCGTTTACAGAGCACGGTACGTGGCTGACGGAAAAGTTGTTTGGCGTTATTATCTACATCGTTTTAGGATTTTTTGCGCTGGGACATCGTGTCCGGCGCAGCCAGCAGGCAGGATTTATTGCCTTTATGCTGGGGCTGGTGGTGCTGTATATCATTGTCAAACTGGCCATAACACATATACCGTTACTGGGGTAAGTCATGAGGTCGTTAGCTAATTTCGAATTTAACAAAGCGCCGCTGTGCGAAGGGATGGTTCTGATTTCAGAACTGATCCGCGAAGATTTCCCGGCGCAACGCGTGTACGACGAACTGGAACAGCTGGTTCGTATCGCGCGGGAAGAAATTTGCCAGGCGTCGTCCCCGGATACACAGATGGAAGCGTTGCTTGAGCTGTTCTACGGTGAATGGGGCTTTAAAGATAAACGCGGCGTTTATCGTCTCTCCGATGCCCTGTGGCTCGATCAGGTGCTGAAACATCGCGAGGGTAGCGCCGTTTCTCTGGGCGCGATCCTGCTGTGGGTCGCCCATCGTCTGGATATTATGCTGGTGCCGGTGATTTTCCCCACCCAGCTTATCCTGCGTACCGAGTCCGAAGAGGGCGAGCTGTGGCTAATCAATCCGTTTAACGGTGACACTCTCGATGAGCACACGCTTGAAGTCTGGCTGAAGGGCAATATCAGCCCGATGGCGGAACTGTTTAATGAGGATCTCGACGAGGCGGATAACGCCGAAGTGGTCCGCAAACTGCTCGACACTCTGAAATCGTCGCTGATGGAAGAGCGGCAGATGGAGCTGGCCCTGCGCGCCAGCGAAGTGCTGCTGCAGTTTAATCCGGAAGACCCGTATGAAATCCGCGACCGCGGGCTGATTTATGCCCAGCTGGAGTGTGACCATGTGGCGCTGCACGACTTAAACTATTTCGTTGAGCAGTGCCCGGAAGATCCGATAAGCGAGATGATCCGCGCGCAAATTAACTCGATTTCGCATAAATCTATTACGTTGCATTAATCCGATTCAAATCTGAACCCTGATAAGGCGATCTTATGAAACAAAAAGTGGTTAGCATTGGCGATATTAACGTTGCGAACGACCTGCCATTTGTGCTCTTTGGCGGCATGAACGTGCTGGAATCCCGTGACCTGGCAATGCGCATCTGCGAACATTACGTGACCGTGACCCAGAAGCTGGGTATCCCGTATGTCTTCAAAGCCTCTTTTGATAAAGCGAATCGCTCCTCTATTCACTCTTACCGTGGCCCGGGCCTGGAAGAGGGAATGAAGATTTTCCAGGAGCTGAAGCAGACCTTCGGCGTAAAAGTGATCACCGACGTGCACGAAGCGAGCCAGGCTCAGCCGGTTGCCGACGTGGTGGATGTGATCCAGCTTCCGGCATTCCTCGCGCGTCAGACCGACCTGGTTGAGGCGATGGCGAAAACCGGCGCGGTGGTTAACGTTAAGAAACCGCAGTTTGTCAGCCCGGGCCAGATGGGCAATATCGTCGATAAGTTCCATGAAGGCGGTAACGACAAAGTGATTCTTTGCGATCGCGGCAGTAACTTCGGTTATGACAACCTGGTTGTTGATATGCTGGGCTTCAGCGTGATGAAAAAGGTCAGCAACAACTCGCCGATTATTTTCGACGTAACCCATGCTTTGCAGTGCCGCGACCCGTTTGGTGCCGCCTCTGGCGGCCGTCGTGCGCAGGTTGCAGAGCTGGCGCGTGCCGGTATGGCAACCGGCCTGGCCGGTCTGTTTATCGAAGCGCACCCGGATCCCGCCAATGCGAAATGCGACGGCCCGTCCGCGTTGCCGCTGGCGAAGCTGGAGCCGTTCCTGCGTCAGATTAAAGCGCTTGATGAGCTGGTGAAAAGCTTCGACCAGCTGGATACCGAAGCGTAATCGCCAGGGCGTTTGCCGCATATAAAAATCCCCCGATTATCGGGGGATTTTTATATCGGCAGCGTACCGTTGTTATTCGACGGTCAGGATGCGGGTGGTATTGGTGGAGCCGATGGTGCTCATGACGTCACCCTGAGTGACGATAACCAGGTCACCGGAGAGCAGATAGCCTTTGTCACGCAGCAGGTTAACCGCTTCGCTAGCGGCAACCACGCCATCACCGGCGCCGTCATAATGTACCGGGGTGACGCCGCGATACAGCGAGGTCAGGTTCAGGGTGCGTTCGTGACGTGACATGGCGAAAATTGGCAGGCCGGAGCTGATTCGGGAGGTCATCAGCGCGGTACGGCCGGATTCGGTCATGGTAATAATGGCGGTCACGCCTTTCAGGTGGTTAGCCGCATACATCGCCGACATGGCAATCGCTTCTTCCACGTTGTCGAACTCGACGTCCAGACGGTGCCTGGAGACGTTAATACTGGGGATTTTTTCCGCGCCGAGGCAGACGCGCGCCATCGCGGCAACGGTCTCAGCCGGATACTGACCGGCAGCCGTTTCGGCGGAGAGCATCACCGCATCGGTTCCGTCCAGCACTGCGTTTGCCACGTCCATGACTTCCGCACGGGTCGGCATCGGGTTGGTGATCATTGACTCCATCATCTGGGTCGCGGTGATCACCGCGCGGTTCAGCTTGCGGGCGCGGCGAATCAGGGTCTTCTGGATGCCGACCAGTTCCGGGTCGCCGATTTCCACGCCGAGGTCGCCACGGGCAACCATCACCACGTCAGAGGCGAGGATCACGTCATCCATTGCATCCTGATCGCAGACGGCTTCCGCACGCTCGACCTTCGCTACGATTTTCGCGTCGCAGCCAGCATCACGGGCCAGACGGCGGGCGTAGTTCAGGTCTTCGCCACAGCGCGGGAAGGAGACGGCCAGGTAGTCGACGCCAATCTGCGCGGCAGTCAGGATATCGGCTTTGTCTTTTTCGGTCAGGGCTTCGGCAGAGAGGCCGCCGCCGAGCTTGTTAATGCCTTTATTGTTGGAGAGCGGGCCACCGACGGTGACTTCGGTGAAGACTTTCATACTCTGAACGTCCAGCACCTTCAGCTGTACACGGCCGTCGTCGAGCAGAAGAATGTCGCCCGGCACCACGTCAGCAGGCAGGCCTTTATAGTCGATACCGACTTTTTCTTTATCGCCTTCGCCTTTGCTGAGGTTTGCATCGAGCAGGAATTTGTCGCCGACGTTAAGGAACACTTTACCTTCTTTAAAGGTAGATACGCGGATTTTCGGGCCTTGCAGGTCGCCGAGGATAGCGACGTGGCGGCCAAGTCTGGCGGCGATTTCACGGACTTTATCGGCGCGGAGTTTGTGATCTTCCGGGGTCCCGTGAGAGAAGTTCATACGAACAACGTTAGCACCTGCGGCAATAATCTTTTCGAGGTTGTTATCGCGATCCGTTGCCGGGCCTAACGTGGTGACGATCTTAGTTCTGCGAAGCCTTCTGGACATGTAATACTCCGTTGAGTGAAACAACTCAGGTGTTGCGTGAACAGGGATTCGGTTAACCCTGGCCATAACGGTACAATGGGAACTTAACCGAACGACAGAATAAGTACTGCTTTGTTATACGCTTTTAATGGTTATCGCTTCCGGGAAGCAGGTCTTTATCAAACCGCGATTCCTTCAACGCTTCTTTGACTCTCTTCAAGTTATCCCTGAATTTTGCGCCGCGACGTAGCGTAAATCCGGTTGCCAGCACATCAATCACCGTCAGCTGAGCCAACCGCGAGACCATCGGCATATAAATGTCGGTATCTTCGGGCACATCGAGGGTAATGGCGAGCGTGGCTTCGCGTGCCAGCGGCGTACCGGCGGAGGTGAGGGCGATCACCATCGCATCATTCTCCCGTGCCAGCTGCGCCAGCTCCACCAGATTTTTTGTGCGTCCGGTATGGGAAATCAACACCACCACGTCGTCATCGCTACAATTCATACAGCTCATACGTTGCAGCACAATGTCCTCAGAGTAAACTACCGGGACATTGAAACGAAAGAACTTGTTCATTGCATCGTGGGCCACGGCGGCCGACGAGCCGAGGCCGAAAAAGGCGATCTTCTTGGCCTGTGTCAGCAAATCGACGGCGCGATTAACGGCGGACATATCCAGCGACTGGCGCACGTGATCGAGGCTGGCCATCGCCGACTCAAAAATTTTGCCCGTATAGGCTTCAACGCTGTCGTCCTCATCGACATTGCGGTTAACATAGGGCGTGCCGTTGGCCAGGCTCTGGGCCAGATGCAGCTTAAAATCGGGGAATCCGCGGGTCGCCATACTGCGGCAAAAACGGTTAACGGTGGGTTCGCTGACCGAGGCCTCAAGCGCCAGCGCGGCAATGCTTGAATGAATGGCCCGATCCGGGTTGGCGAGGATCACGTCGGCAACTTTGCGCTCTGATTTACTTAGGTGTTCCAGTTGAGCCTGGACTTTTTCCAGCATATTCATCAAAGAGTACACTCATATTAATAACGATTTCAGTAATAAATGAAATCGTGAAGCGTTTAGCAAGAATATACCGCCGCATTCCTGAGATGGGATGGGCAAGTGCTACAAAAAATGTTGTTTTTTTTCAATACATGATCAGAGTCGGGTTTTATAGATGAAGAATAACACCCGGCTGTCGGGATTTATCCCACAGTTAGGTCCGTAAGCGAGTGTTTTGCGGCAAATAGCACGCATTGACCGCTGCGCGGACTTTCGGCAAAAGCTTAAACACAGTACAGTGCAACGTAATAAAATTACAAGTAAGGCCTGGCAGACGAACCAGGTTATCCAACTGAGGAGAATGACATGGCGGTAACGCAAACAGCCCAGGCATGTGACCTGGTCATTTTCGGCGCGAAAGGCGATCTGTCGCGGCGTAAATTGCTGCCTTCCCTGTATCAACTTGAAAAAGCAGGCCAGCTCCACCCGGAAACCCGCATTATCGGGGTCGGTCGCGCGGACTGGGATAAAGACGCCTGGATCAAGGTGGTGCGCGAAGCGCTGGAAACTTTTATGAAGGAGAAAATCGACGCGGGCCTCTGGGATACGCTGAGCGGCCGTCTCGATTTCTGTAACCTCGACGTCAACGACACCACGGCTTTCACGCGCCTGGGTGACATGCTGGACCAGGAAAATCGTACCACCATTAACTACTTTGCGATGCCGCCGAGCACCTTTGGCGCAATCTGCAAAGGCCTTGGTGAAGCCAGGCTTAACGCTAAACCGGCGCGCGTGGTGATGGAAAAACCGTTGGGTACCTCCCTTGCGACCTCCCGCGAAATCAACGACCAGGTCGGCCAGTATTTTGAAGAGTGCCAGGTCTATCGTATTGACCACTATCTCGGGAAAGAGACGGTGCTCAACCTGCTGGCGCTTCGCTTTGCCAACTCTCTGTTCGTCAACAACTGGGATAACCGCACTATCGACCACGTGGAAATTACCGTCGCCGAAGAAGTTGGGATCGAAGGCCGCTGGGGCTACTTCGATCAGGCTGGCCAGATGCGCGATATGATTCAGAACCACCTCCTGCAGATCCTCTGCATGATTGCGATGTCGCCGCCGTCGGACCTGTCCGCCGACAGCATCCGCGATGAGAAAGTGAAGGTGCTGAAATCCCTCAAGCGTATCGATCGCTCTAACGTGCGCGAGAAAACCGTGCGCGGCCAGTACAGCGCCGGTTTTGCCCAGGGCAAAAAAGTGCCGGGCTATCTGGAAGAAGAGGGGGCCAACAAAACCAGCAATACCGAAACCTTCGTGGCGATCCGCGTCGATATCGAAAACTGGCGCTGGGCGGGCGTACCGTTCTACCTGCGCACCGGCAAACGTCTGCCGACCAAATGCTCAGAAGTGGTGGTCTACTTTAAGAACCCGGAACTGAATCTGTTCAAAGAGTCCTGGCAGGAGCTGCCACAGAATAAACTGACCATTCGCCTGCAGCCGGATGAGGGTGTGGATATCCAGATCCTCAATAAAGTCCCGGGTCTTGATCACAAACACAATCTGCAAACCACCAAGCTGGATCTGAGCTATTCAGAGACCTTTAACGAGACGCATCTGGCCGATGCTTACGAGCGTCTGCTGCTGGAAACCATGCGCGGGATTCAGGCGCTGTTTGTACGCCGTGATGAAGTGGAAGAGGCCTGGAAGTGGGTTGACTCCATTACCGAAGCCTGGGCGGCTGACCAGGATGCGCCTAAGCCGTATCAGGCGGGCACCTGGGGCCCTGTTGCCTCGGTGGCAATGATTACCCGCGACGGTCGTTCCTGGAACGAATTCGAGTGATTTGCGGGTTAAAATGCCTTTTACGTTACTGGTAACATGATCTAAGGCAGAAACCCGCACATTTCTTGCTCTTTTAAGCCCCGACTGGATTCACCAGCGGGGCTTTTTTTATTACACTGGCTGAAACGATTTTTCCCCAGGTGCTAAAGGGAACAACGCTTCAGCAATTAGAGCGTCCGTTTGAACCCACAGCCCGGAAAAAATAAATTTTAAGGAGCTTTTATGAATCCCGAATTGTTACGGGTAACGCAACGAATTATTGCCCGATCGCACGAAACCCGCAGCGCCTACCTTGCTCGTATCGAGCAGGCGAAAATCGAGACAGTCCAGCGATCTACGCTTGCCTGCGCTAACCTGGCCCACGGCTTCGCCGCCTGCCAGCCTGATGATAAAGCGTCGCTAAAAAGTATGCTACTTAACAATATCGCCATCATCACCTCCTACAACGACATGCTCTCCGCCCATCAACCCTACGAACGCTATCCGGATATTATTCGTCGTGCGCTGCACTCGGTTAACGCCGTCGGACAGGTTGCAGGTGGCGTACCGGCAATGTGTGACGGTGTCACGCAAGGCCAGGACGGGATGGAACTCTCTTTACTGAGTCGGGAAGTGATCGCCATGTCCGCGGCGGTGGGGCTGTCTCACAATATGTTCGACGGCGCGCTTTACCTTGGCGTTTGCGACAAAATCATCCCGGGCCTGGCGATGGCGGCGCTGTCGTTTGGTCATTTACCGGCGCTCTTCGTCCCGTCTGGCCCGATGGCCAGCGGCCTGCCGAATAAAGAGAAAGTGCGTATTCGCCAGCTTTATGCGGAAGGCAAAGTGGACCGGATGGCGCTGCTGGAATCGGAAGCGGCCTCCTATCATGCGCCGGGCACCTGTACCTTCTACGGTACTGCCAACACCAATCAGATAGTGGTGGAGTTTATGGGAATGCAGTTGCCGGGATCGTCCTTTGTTCACCCGGATGCGGAACTGCGTGAAGCCCTGACCATGGCGGCGGCGCGTCAGGTCACCCGACTCACCGGCAACGGCAATAGCTGGATGCCGCTTGGCAAAATGGTTGATGAAAAGGTAGTGGTCAACGGGATCGTCGCACTGCTGGCGACCGGCGGCTCGACCAACCACACCATGCACCTGGTCGCGATGGCGCGTGCGGCGGGCATTATTATTAACTGGGATGATTTCTCCGACCTGTCGGCTATCGTGCCGCTAATGGCGCGTCTCTACCCGAACGGTCCGGCAGATATTAACCACATCCAGGCAGCCGGTGGCGTGCCGGTGCTGGTGCGTGAATTGCTGAAGGGCGGTCTGCTGCACGAAGACGTCAACACCGTGGCCGGGTTCGGCCTCTCGCGTTACACCCTCGAACCCTGGCTGAACAACGGCGAGCTGGACTGGCGTGACGGCGCCAGCGCCTCGCTTGATGACGCGGTGATTGCCACCATTGAGAAACCGTTCTCAAAACATGGCGGCACCAAAGTGCTGAGCGGCAACCTCGGACGTGCGGTAATGAAAACCTCTGCGGTGCCGCTGGAAAACCAGGTTATCGAAGCCCCGGCGGTGATTTTTGAAAGCCAGCATGACGTGTTACCTGCCTTTGACGCCGGTTTACTGGACCGTGATTGCGTGGTTGTTGTGCGGCATCAGGGACCTAAAGCGAACGGGATGCCAGAATTACATAAACTCATGCCGCCACTTGGTGTATTATTGGACCGCTGTTTCAAAATTGCATTAGTTACCGATGGACGGCTCTCCGGCGCATCAGGTAAAGTGCCGTCGGCGATTCATGTGACACCGGAAGCGTATGACGGCGGGTTGCTGGCAAAAGTGCGTGACGGCGACATGATTCGTGTTAACGGCCAGACGGGTGAGTTGACCCTTCTGGTGGATGAAGATGAACTGGCGGCACGTCAGCCACATATTCCTGACCTGAGCGCGGCGCGCGTGGGAACGGGGCGTGAAATGTTCAGCGCACTACGGGAAAAACTTTCCGGTGCGGAACAGGGCGCGACCTGCATCGATTTTTAAGACGACAAGATTTGTCTATTCAGGCGAGAGAATATTTCTGATGAAAAACTGGAAAACAACTGCTGAAACAATCCTGAAAACTGGCCCGGTAGTGCCGGTGATCGTAGTCAATAAACTGGAACACGCCGTGCCGATGGCCAAAGCGCTGGTTGCCGGTGGTGTGCGCGTGCTGGAAGTGACGCTGCGTACCCCATGCGCCATGGATGCTATCCGCGCTATCGCCAAAGAAGTGCCGGAGGCCATTATCGGTGCCGGTACCGTACTGAATCCGCAGCAGCTGGAGGAAGTGACTGAAGCGGGCGCGCAGTTCGCCATCAGCCCGGGTCTGACCGAGCCGCTGCTGAAAGCCGCGACCGAAGGGACTATCCCTCTGATCCCGGGCATCAGTACCGTGTCTGAACTGATGCTGGGTATGGACTATGGTCTGAAAGAGTTCAAATTCTTTCCGGCGGAAGCCAACGGTGGCACCAAAGCGCTACAGGCTATTGCGGGTCCGTTCGCGCAGGTCCGTTTCTGCCCGACCGGCGGTATCTCGCCAGCCAACTACCGAGACTACCTGGCGCTGAAAAGCGTGCTTTGTATCGGCGGCTCCTGGCTGGTACCGGCGGATGCGCTGGAAGCTGGTGACTACGACCGTATCACCAAACTGGCGCGCGAAGCGGTTGAAGGCGCTAAGCTGTAAGCATGAAAAAACCCGGCATTGCCGGGTTTTCACTACAAAAGCGGGCCTGCGTTGACGCGGCCCGTTTTTTAACCTTTGACCACCACCACCGCCGCCGCGGCCGTTTTAGCCCGCTCAACCGCGTCTTCAACGCTGTCGGCCATGGCAAGGGCAACGCCCAGGCGACGGGTCCCGTCGATATCAGGTTTGCCGAACAGGCGCAGCTGCAGGCCGCTGCCTACCGCCGCGTCAACATTGCCGAAGGTCACATTCTGGCTGGTCAGCTCCGGCAGGATCACCGCCGATGCGGCCGGACCATACTGGCGAACGCCTCCTACGGGCAGGCCGAGGAACGCGCGGACGTGAAGGGCGAATTCCGACTGGTCCTGAGAGATCAACGTGACCATGCCGGTGTCGTGCGGGCGAGGGGAGACCTCGCTGAAAATCACCTCGTCGCCGCAGACAAAGAACTCAACGCCGAACAGACCGTAGCCGCCAAGGGCCAGTACAACCTGGCTGGCGATAGCCTGCGCACGATCAAGCGCCAGCGGACTCATCTGCTGCGGCTGCCAGGATTCACGGTAGTCGCCATCTTCCTGACGGTGACCGATCGGGGCGCAGAAATAAACGCCGTCGACGGCGCTGACGGTCAGCAGCGTAATTTCGAAATCAAAATTCACCACGCCTTCAACAATCACCCGACCGGCACCGGCGCGACCACCCTGTTGGGCATACTCCCAGGCGCGAGGAAGCTGGTCCGCCGTGCGGATAAAGCTCTGGCCCTTACCGGAAGAGCTCATCACCGGCTTCACGATGCAGGGGAATCCAATCGCCTCTACGGCCTCACGAAAAGCAGCTTCACCGTCCGCAAAACGGTAGCTGGAGGTGGGCAGGGAGAGTTCTTCTGCGGCCAGGCGACGAATACCTTCGCGATTCATCGTCAGACGGGCTGCACGGGCGCAGGGGACCACTTTCTGTCCACCCTGTTCCAGCGCGATCAGCATGTCGGTGGCAATCGCTTCAATTTCCGGCACGATGAAGTCGGGTTTTTCCTGCGCAACCAGGGCGTTGAGCGCGTTACCGTCCAGCATATTAATAACGTGAGCACGGTGGGCCACGTGCATTGCCGGGGCATCCGCATAGCGATCGACGGCAATGACTTCCAGCCCGAGACGCTGACACTCGATCGCCACCTCTTTTCCCAGCTCGCCCGAGCCCAGTAACATTACGCGTGTTGCCGCAGGACGCAGCGCCGTTCCAAATACCGTCATAGCCAATTTCCGATAGCAAAAAAGTTCGACGTAGTATAAACGAAAACGTTTGCGTCTGTCTTTTAACACTTGCACTTGTTTATGCTGCGCGCTATTATACTGTACAAATAAACAGTGTTAAGGGCTGCATTATGACGGTAGAAGTGAAATACGTGGTCATTCGCGAAGGTGAGGAAAAGATGTCATTTACCAGTAAAAAAGATGCGGATGCGTACGACAAAATGCTCGATATGGCCGATGTGCTGGGCGACTGGCTCGGCAATGCGCCTGTCGAGCTTAACGATGCCGCCCGCGAGGGCATGGCGCTGTGGCTGGCCGAGCAGAAAGATACGCTTAGCACGATCCTCAAGTCGGGCAAGCTGGCATCATCGGCTACGGAAGCCCAGGTCGAAACAGAATCCACGGATGGCGATGCGGTTGATATCACCAGTGCAACAAAGCGGGTCAAAGCGGCATAATTTGCGGATCTTTAGCTGGGCCAGACATTTCCTGACATCCTCTCACCTAATCTGGGCGGATTGTTATCCGCTATCTGAGGAAAATCATGTCTAACTGGCTCAATCAACTCCAGTCAATGCTGGGGCAGAATGGCGCATCGTCATCCTCGTCCGGCGAACAGGGGCTCAGCAAACTGCTGGTGCCTGGCGCGCTGGGCGGCCTGGCAGGGTTGCTTGTTGGCAATAAATCATCGCGCAAGCTGCTGACCAAATACGGCACCGGCGCGCTACTGGTCGGCGGTGGTGCGGTGGCCGGCACCGTGCTGTGGAACAAGTATAAAGACAGGATCCGTACCGCTCATCAGGGCGAACCGCAGTTTGGCCAGCAGAGCTCTGCGCTGGATGTGCGGACGGAGCGGCTGATTCTCGCCCTGGTGTTTGCGGCAAAGAGCGACGGCCATATCGACGCTAACGAGCGTGCCGCCATCGAGCAGCAGATGCGCGAGGCGGGCGTGGAAGAGCAGGGGCGGGCGCTGGTGGCTCAGGCCATCGAACAGCCGCTAGACCCCCAGCGTCTGGCACGGGATATCCGTAACGAGGAAGAGGCGCTGGAAGTTTACTTCCTGAGCTGTGCCGCTATCGACATCGATCACTTTATGGAGCGCAGCTATCTGAATGCGCTCGGCGATGCCCTGAAAATCCCGCAGGATGTCCGGGACGGCATTGAGCAGGATCTTAAACAGCAAAAACAGGCACTTCCGGGATAATATTTTTGCCCTGACGACAGGTTTCGCTTGCATCGTGGCTGACATTTGCCACCATTAGGGAATGTTTTCTCTGATAAGTACGAATGTCATGCCACCAAAAGCGAAACCGATCCCTTACGTCATTACCACCCACGACGATACCCGCATCGATAACTACTACTGGCTGCGCGACGATACCCGCTCTCAGCCGGAGGTCCTTGACTACCTGCAGCAGGAGAATGCCTGGGGCCACAAGGTGATGGCTTCCCAGCAGGCATTGCAGGACCGCGTGCTGAAAGAGATTATCGACCGCCTGCCGCAGCGGGATATTTCTGCGCCTTACGTTAAAAATGGTTACCGCTATCGCAGTATTTATGAGCCGGGCCTGGAGTACGCCATCTGGCAGCGTCAACCGGCCCAGAGCGCAGGGTGGGACGCCTGGGAAACCCTGATCGACGGCAATGAGCGGGCGGCAAACAGTGAGTTCTACACCCTCGGCGCCATTGTGATTGCGCCGGACAACAGCCTGATGGCGCTGGCGGAGGATTATCTCTCCCGGCGTCAGTACGGCCTGCGTCTGCGCAATCTGGAGAGTGGGAACTGGTATCCGGAGGTGCTGGAAAATATCTCCCCGGATGTGGTCTGGGCCAACGATTCCAGAACGCTCTATTACGTGCGTAAACACCCGGTCACGTTACTGCCGTACCAGGTATGGCGGCATACGGTAGGAAACCCGACGAGCCGGGATGAGCTGATCTACGAAGAGCATGACGACACCTTTTACGTCAGCCTGCATAAAACCACCTCCCGCCACTTTGTGGTCATCGATCTTGCCAGCGCTACCACCAGTGAGGCTCTGCTGCTGGATGCCGAACTAGCCGATGCGCAACCGCAGGTCTTCCTGCCGCGCCACAAAGATCATGAATATCATCTCGATCACTACCAGCACCAGTTCTGGCTGCGCTCCAACCGCGACGGGAAAAATTTTGGCCTCTACCAGACGCCGCGACGTAATGAGCAGGTATGGCAGACGCTGATCCCGGCCCGCGATGAGGTGATGTTGGAAGACTTTACCCTGTTCCGCGACTGGCTGGTGGTGGCTGAACGCCAGCAGGGACTGACCAGCCTGCGACAGATTAATCAACAGAGCGGCGACAGCATGGGTATCGCCTTTGATGACCCAACCTATATTAGCTGGATAGCCAGTAATCCGGAGCCGGAAACGTCCCGGCTGCGGTACGGCTACTCGTCGATGACAACGCCGGATACGTTGTTTGAGCTGGATATGGACACGGGCGAGCGGCAGATCCTTAAACAGAGTGAGGTGGCCGGTTTTGATGCCAGGCACTATCGCAGCGAGCGGCTGTGGGTGACGGCCCGCGACGGCGTCGAGCTGCCCGTATCGCTGGTTTATCATCGCGAACACTTCCGTCCGGGGCATAATCCGCTGCTGGTCTACGGCTATGGCTCCTACGGAGCCAGTATGGATGCGGATTTCAGCAGCAGCCGTCTCAGCCTGCTGGATCGCGGTTTTGTCTTCGCCATTGCCCATGTGCGCGGCGGTGGAGAACTGGGTCAGCAGTGGTATGAGGACGGTAAGTTTCTCAACAAGAAAAACAGCTTTACGGACTATATCGACGCCTCTGAGGCGCTGTTAGCCCAGGGCTATGGCGATCCTGCGCTCTGTTACAGTATGGGCGGCAGCGCGGGCGGACTGCTGGTGGCTAATGTCATTAACCAGCGTCCGGAACTGTTCCATGGCGTGGTGGCTCAGGTGCCTTTTGTCGACGTGCTGACCACCATGCTCGATGAGTCCATTCCGCTGACCACCGGCGAGTTAGAAGAGTGGGGCGATCCGCAGGATAAAATCTATTACGACTATATCAAGAGCTACAGCCCTTATGATGGCGTAATGGCGCAGGATTATCCTCATCTTCTGGTTACCACCGGCCTTCACGATTCGCAGGTACAGTACTGGGAACCGGCCAAATGGGTGGCGAAACTCCGTGAGCTGAAAACCGACGATCGTTTGCTGCTACTGTGCACCGATATGGACGCTGGACATGGCGGGAAATCCGGGCGTTTTCGCAGCTATGAAGGCGTGGCGATGGTGTATAGTTTTCTGATTGCGCTGGCCCAGGGGACATTACCGGGCCAGGCGGGTTAATCAGTCACCCAGATAGTGCTTCAGGGTGAGACGCATCTCCGGCGTCATATTGGTCAGATTGTTCGACAGCCAACGCAGATAGCCGGGATCGCTCTCTGCAACTTCCGAGACCGGCTTACCGCGATATTTACCAAACGGGAAGGTGGTCAGCAGCGCAGGGCGGCCGGTGATGGTCACCATATCATCGGGCGTCCAGCCGGAGGTGTTGATAATATCGATAAGCAGGGCGGCGGTAATATAGCAGTCGTACAGCGCCCGGTGATGATGCAGGCCCGGCGGCGTTGCGACGCTCAGCTTGCGGGATTTATACAGCGCCATATTGCTGTACTTGATCCCCGGCCAGAGGCGACGGGCCAGTTTCATGGTACAGATCCAGTCGCCCTGCATGTCCGGCAGGACGCGACGGTCAAAACTGGCGTTATGCGCGACGTAAAAACGGCTGCCCTGATAGTGGGGAACAACCTCTTCAATCCACGGCTGTTTGGCGACCATCGCTTCCGTGATGCGGTGAATGGCCATTGCCTGTGGGCTGATAGGGCGGTCCGGGCGGACCAGGTGGCTCATGGGGTTGGTTATCTGGCCGTCAACAACATCGACAGAGGCAATTTCGACCACGCCGCCCTGCAAATCGCAGGTTTCGGTATCAATAACGCGTAACATGGCACACTCCTGGCCTTGAAAAGGGTAGCGTAATGGAATGCTTTCCCCTTGCCAACCCCGGGATGGGTCTTCAATCCGACGCTGCGATATACAACGCCCGGGACGTATTACTCTGGATGATGATTATTTCATTTTGGGTTCATAGGGCAGGCGTGAGAGATTGACCGATGCCAGACGGTGCGCAATCAGCCGTTCACGGAACCAGCCGCGCAGATGCTCAGGCTGCTCGCGTTCCACCGCTTCGGCAACGATCGGCATATTGTAGCGCTCTTTAAATGCGACGCCGGCCGCGGCGAGATCGACATTCACCTTATCCATCTCTTCCTGCTCAAGGGTTGCCAGATTGACGTTCATATTTTTTCTCCTCAATTCGCGGCTCAGAACTTACTAAGCTTGTTGCACAATGGCAAGTCCGTTGCGATTGCATCTCGACGGCCAAATTATACAACGGTATCCTTTTAGCAATAGAGCTAACCACAAGGAATGGCAAAGATGACTTTCACTTCTGCATGGCGGCGTCCGGCGCTCTGGCTTATCGCAACGCTGTTTGTCGCCCCCGGCGTTTTCGCCCATGCTCACCTGGAACACCAGTATCCCGCTGCGGATGCGCAGGTTGATGCGGCACCCCAGGCGCTGACGCTGAACTTCTCCGAAGGCATTGAGGCGCAGTTCAGTGGTCTGACCCTGACCGGTCCCGGTGACACGGCGATTGAAACCGGAAAGGCAAAGCGTAACGAGAAGGATAAAAAGCAGCTTATCGTTCCGCTCAGCCAGCCGCTGCAGCCCGGTGACTACCGCGTCAAGTGGCATGTGGTGTCCGTCGACGGCCACAAAACAAAAGGGCACTACCAGTTTAGCGTTCGCTAGCCGATGCTGGCGTGCACCTGGGTAAGCCTGCGTTTTGTTCATTTTCTGGCGCTGATGCTGGCTTTCGGCTGGGCGTCTTACTGCGTCTGGCTGGCGCCGCCAACCCTCAGGCCGCTGCTGGCCCGGCGCTTTCAGCCTCTGCAGCGTTATGCGCTGAAGCTGAATACGTTTAGCGCCACCCTGATGTTCGCTGTTCTCGGCGGACAGATGGGCGATGGCTGGGGCGATGTCTTGCGGCCTGAAATCTGGCAGGCGGTGGCAACAACCCGTACCGGCGGCATCCTGCTCTGGCAGGTAGTACTGGCCTGGATAACGATCGGGATGATGCTCATGCAGCCCCGGCGGGTTCAGGGGCTGCTGCTGATTTTTATCGTGATTCAGCTGCTATTGCTGGCCGGCGTCGGCCATGCGGCAATGAACGATGGCGTCTCTGGCGTCGTGCAGCGCGCTAATCACGCGCTACATCTGCTTTGCGCGGCTGGCTGGCTGGGCGGATTGCTGCCGCTACTCTACTGCATACAACTGTCACAGGGACGCTGGCAGCAGGCGTCTGTATACACCATGATGCGTTTCTCCCGCTACGGCCATCTGGCGGTGGCGGGCGTGCTGTTGACCGGCGCCGTTAACAGCTGGCTTATCCAGGGCCAGCTACTGGCATTTGACAGCCTCTATGGCCGCATGTTGTTGTTTAAATGTGCGTTAGTGACGCTGATAGTGGCAATTGCCCTCGTGAACAGGTATGTTCTGGTACCACGAATGCGCACCGGGGGAAGTCCGGCGCAGCAGCTTTTTATCCGCATGACACAAGGTGAAATGGTGCTCGGAGTGCTGGTGCTGGCGACGGTCAGCCTGTTTGCCACTCTGGAACCCTTCTGAACGGACTGACGAAACCATGAAGCGAATTATACTTTCTCTGCTCTTACTGACCTCTTCCGGTATCGCGCTCGCCGCACCACAGGTGATCACCGTCAGCCGGTTTGAGATGGGCAAGGATAAATGGGCATTTACGCGCGAAGAGGTCATGCTGACCTGCCGCCCGGGCAACGCGCTGTTTGTGATCAACCCCAGCACCCTGATGCAGTACCCGATCAACGACGTAGCGCAAAAACGCGTTGATAACGGCGAGAGCAAAGGTCAGTCCATCGATATCATTCTGGCCGATGACCCGAACAATCCTGGGCAGAAAATGAGCCTGGTGCCCTTTATCGAGCGTGCGAAAACCCTCTGCTAGCAATGTAAGCTAACCCGTTAACATTGCATAAAAAAACCGCAGGCTTCTGCAATGAAGCGCCGCGGTTTTTTTGTCTGGACCCGTCAGTTTTTCAGGCCTCTTTTGCCGCAGACTGGAAAAGCTGACGCGGTCATCTATTCTTAATGAGCAAGGCGACTTCGCCTGCATTAATGCCAACTTTTAGCGCACGGCTCTCTCCCAGGAGCCATTTCCCTGGACCAAATACAGGAATCGTATTTGGTCTTTTTTTATACGGTTGTTTTCTAAGGTTTTTTTCGGTGTGACCCCGAAATCCCCCGAAAAATCCATATTCGGTCTAAACCATAACATACTCTGAACCTCGGGCGTCCAAGTATTTTTTCGTCATTGCCAGATTCTTATGGCCGAGCAACCGCTGGGCGAATTCCTCTCCGCGCTCCTTCTCATACAACCGGCTCGCCAGGCTTCGGATCTCATGATACGGAGGCGGGTTCGGGCCAGGATCTAAACCGCACCCGTCACGAACTTTAGAAAATGCCTGCGTCACCCCATCAGGAGTTAGCGGACCCGGCTTTCTACTACCTCGCCGTACTGGTGAATAGAGCATAAAGACGGAAGGGTTGTTAAACCGATTCGACTCCGAACAGTACCGCAGCAACGTCCGCCGGTTAACGCCGTCAATCCTGGCTGTTCTGCCGCTGGAGTTTCGCGGTCAGTTGATGCCGGAGGATTCCTTCATGAGCCGTTATGCCGAGCTTGAAAAAGAAATCAGCGAAGCGAAAAGGGCGGTGATGCTCAACGCGCCAGCGCACCAGCTCGAGAAGGAAATCAGAGAGCTGCTCAGCTTTGTTCCAGCCGACTCGCTGGGTGCTGTTTTATCAAGTCTGGTCGCGATGGCGCCGGGGGTTTTATGAATCATATCCAATTCGTGGAAAAACACGTCCGCGATGAGCTGATTAAGCAGGGTTTTACCGCTGCTGTCGCTCAGGGGGGGGGGCATTCCAGGCTGTCGATATGTACAAACGTATGTCACAGGCCAGCCGTAAGGGGAGGATTCTTGAGGATGTACTGCGCCACGCAAAGCTTTGGGCAGATCGGTTTGAGCAGAAGCGCATTAAGCGCGGAAAGCAGCAGGGGCGGTTTTAAAGGGGTGAAGACCGTTGTGCGCCAACACAGCCGGTCTTCGGGTGCAAAAATGGGAAGTCATTGCGAGGTGAGTAAGCCTGGGCAAGTTAGGCAAGTAAATATCGGGAGAAGTAAATGGCTCGCATTAGAACAGTCAAACCAGAGTTCTGGACAGACGAGAAGATCGTCGAGTGGTCCATTTCTGCACGCCTGCTGTTTGTCGGACTATTCAATTTTTCGTATGACAAAGGCTGCATGGAGCGTTCGCCAAAACGAATCAAGATGCAGGTTTTCCCTGCTGACACCATCGATTGCGAGCCATTAATTATGGAATTGATCACTCACGGACTACTCACTGAGTACTCAGTGAATGCTCATGGATCGCTCACTGACGGAAAGGAAGTGGAAGGGAAAGGAAAAAGATATAGATCATGGTGCATCAGCTGGCGCTGATGACTAGCAGCAACCAGTGGAAAAAAAAATTATCAATCTGTCCTGGATGGTTACCACGAAATCCTTCCTGAGATGCCACAGATCAAAATCCTGACTGACAGCAGGAAAAAACACATCCGGACATTCTGGAAGAAATATCAGTTTGACGATGTGAGATGGCGGGCATACTTGGGGTACATCGCCACCAACTGTCGGTAGATGCTGGAAGACCGCCCGAATGGCAGTGGTGGGTTCTGGAAGCGCAAGAACCTGGATTACCTGATAACCGAACGCTGCTACGTCGCCGTGAAGGAGGAGCGTGCCAATGACAAATAACCCGATGACGCATTACAGCATTGGCGCTGAGCAGGCTGTTCTTGGTTGCCTGATGCATAACACCGACCATGGCTCTGCTTCTAACAACTCCTACAGCTTTAGCCAGCAAGACTACATTACTGCGCCCGATGCGGTTGCTGCTGGTAATAATGTTGCGGACAGAACGCAGGAGCAGATGCGAGATGCACGGCGTATGTATTCGGGGAACGGACAATAATGGGAATACTTGACGGACTGACACAGGCGCAGTCTTCCGGAAAAGACACGGTTAAGAAGGTGGGGATCGGCGGATTCTCTATGTTCGCCCGCGTAGGTCTCTGGCGTATCTGAAAAAGTGAGGCAGCTAATCTCATTAAGCATACTGTTGCGATTGGGCAGACCGGTCAGTGGGTCAATATGCCCTACGCAGTACCAGAACTGGAGATACTCACTGGTCAGTTTTGCCACCTGCAAGAGCTGATCGATCTGCAATAGATTAGGGCTGTAAGGTTGATTATCGGGCAAACACAGGGTGCCGAACACTTCGCCGTCGTGGGTTTTAAGCGGGGCGGCGGCATAGAAAATTACCGGCTCGTTGATGACCAGCGGGTAAGAGGAAAAACGCGGATCGCGGCGGGTATCGTTGCAGATAATGGCCCGCGAGCTGTGCACCGAGTGCTGGCACATGGTCTCGTCCAGATGCACTGTGGTTGCCAGCGGTGGTAAATTTTGCGTGCATTTAATGTACTGGAACTGGTCGTCTACAATGGTTACAAAGCTTCCGGAAACGCCCATCAGCTGACTGGCCAGCAGGCAAACTCATTCATAGCCCGGTCGCGGGCTTATCCTCCTGACGGAGCAGCTCCAGCGTGGCAAGTTTTTCCGTATCGCTTCTGTTTAAACCGGAGAACATGCATCACTCCGACCGGGCTGCAATTGATGAGTGTTTTGACGCGATTAAAAGCGGCTTCAGAGCTTAAATAATGGCAGAAATTAGCAAAATGTTATAAATGCGTTATTGTCAAATTGCCGATATCTTTACCACATCCCGCCAGAGGGGAGGGCATATGTATCAACGTATTAACGGTGAAAAATGGCGCTCAATCTGGGTCGTGGGCGATCTGCACGGTTGCTATCAGCAACTTATGGCTGAACTACGCGCTCGCCGTTTTAATCCCTTCGACGATTTGCTTATTTCCGTGGGCGACCTGATCGATCGCGGACCCGACAGCCTTAGCTGCCTGCAACTGCTGGAACAGTCATGGTTTGTTGCGGTGCGGGGCAATCATGAACAGATGGCCCTCGACGCGGTCGACGGCAATGAGATGCTGCTCTGGCAGCTGAACGGTGGAACATGGCTAAGCGAAACCTCACCCGAGGAACGGAAAGAGGCGAAGTCGCAGCTTAATGGCTGTCATCGGCTGCCCTGGATAATAGAGGTGCGCTGTCGTGACGGACTGCATGTTATCGCCCATGCGGATTACCCGGCATCGCACTATATCTGGTATCAGCCCGTTGATCGTAAGAAGGTGTTGTGGAGTCGGGAACGGCTGACCGTCGCGCTGGAAAAGCAGGAGTGGCAGGGAATTGAAGGGGCGGATCATTTCTGGTTTGGGCATACGCCACTGAAGCAGCGTTTCGACGTGGCGAATTTGCACTATATCGATACCGGCGCGGTATTTGGCGGGGAGCTGACGCTGGTTCAAATACAGTGATCAGAAATCGCTGTATTCGGCGGCGGGCTGCCAGAAGCCATCGATAAACTCTTCCAGCGGATAACAGCCACCGTGACGCATACGCTGGTCTTTCATAGCGAACAGACACTGTTGCTCCGTGTTGTAGACATCGATAACGATGTCATCACAGCCGCCGTCCAGGTAACAAACAAAAAGTACCAGTGCGAACATTCCACCCTCAGATTTTTACAACTTGATGTCAGTGTAGAGGATGAATCAGAGCGGGGAAACTAAACAGAGTAAATAACCCGTCTGACGGACGGGTTCCCTGTTGAGTCAGGCAAGACGCATAACCCAGGCATCGGACTGCTGGTCGTAGTGGTGGCGGTAGAGAACCGAGTGTTCCCCGTCGAGAATAGCTGGAATGCTGGTATCGGCATCCCATGCGTCGAGCTGCATACATAAATCCGGATCAGATTTACAGGGAATGACTAACGTTCGGTCTCCCTGCTGTTCGCCTTGCAGCTCGGCATCATCGATTTCAAACGTCCCGATGCGGACACTGGTTTTGCTCATAAACGCTCTCCGTTGATCTGCTGGGTTGTGGTACGACCAGTTTATCGCCCCATCTTACAGCTTGGACCACAGAGAGAAAATCGCCAGTCAAAACGTGCTTTTTTTTGCGCGCCATCACGCATCGGCGGCAAACAGACGCCCGTCACGGACCAGTTCGCGCGGATAGTTGTTCTTCAGACGCGATCCGACTTTTTTAGCAAGGCCCAGTGGAACGCCCTGAAAAGTCACCACAATTTCATCAGCGGCCGGCAGCGTTTCAGGCCAGACATCCCGCCCACGATACCACTCCTCAGCATCCTGTGGCGTCAGCTCGCAGCTGCAGGCGTCAGCGGCGGCCAGGGCGATAACCGCCTCATGCTGCCAGCGATAGCCCTTATTATGTGTCTCAGCCAGTTTCAGGCCGATACGAGAGAAGCGGACTTTACCCAGCAGCGGCTCAATTTCAGTCGGGAACAGCCAGATCTCTTTGTCACGCAGCCACAGGGAGAGACTGCTATCCCAGGCCAGCCCCGCTTTACGGGCGGCCAGGGTGAGAGCTTCCACTTCATGGGTTTTCAGCGGGCTGAATGGGAATTTGCCCATTTTGTAGCCCGGCGCAGGCAGAGGCTCAATGGCCTGGATTTTGCGCAGACGGGCGACAAAGAAGCCCTCGCAGTCGTAAATCTGCGGGAAGACATGAAGGTTCCCCTCGGGCGTCAGCGCGTCAGCTGCCGTCGGGAACAGCGTATTCAGCGGCTGACATTCAACCGCCTGTGGGTAGCGGGCCAGCAACCACTCCACCACTTCTTCATTCTCTTCACGATTAAGGGTACAGGTGGAGTAGACCAGCGTGCCACCGGGGCGCAGCGCGTGGAAAGCGCTGTCGATAAGTTCCCGTTGGGTGTCGGCAATCTCCCGATTGCTTTCCGCTGACCAGTTTTTTAACGCATTCGGATCTTTACGTACCACGCCTTCGCCTGAGCAGGGGGCATCGAGCAGGATCGCGTCGAAGGATTCCGGCAGAGCAGCACCGAAAACCCTGCCATCAAAGTGGGTCAGCGCAACGTTGCTAATGCCGCAGCGGCTGATATTGGCATGAAGCACCTTCACCCGGCTGGCAGAGAACTCATTGGCGAGGATCGCACCCTGATTACCCATACGGGCGGCGATCTGAGTGGTTTTAGAACCTGGCGCTGCCGCCACGTCCATTACCCGCAACGGTGCGTTGCCGTCGGCAAACAGCGCCGTCACCGGCAGCATGGAGCTGGCTTCCTGAATATAAAAGAGTCCGCTCAGATGCTCGGCGGTACTGCCCAGCGGCAGCGTCTCCTCATCTTCGCGGCCGATCCAGAAGCCTTCTTCACACCACGGGATCGCGGTGAGTTGCCAGCCGTAAGGGGCCACCAGCGACAAAAAGTCAGCGACGGTAATCTTCAGGGTATTAACGCGAATGCTGCGGCGTAGCGGACGCTGGCAGGCAGCGATAAAGTCATCCAGCGACAGATGGGCAGGCATTGCCGCCTGCATCAGGGCCAGAAAGTCGTCGGGAAGATAAGCTGAGTTTTGAGCCACGGGAGCACCACAGGGGAAAAACGGGTGCGCAGTGTACCACAAAGGCTCCGGCACAGACACGCCGGAGCCTTACGGATTTAACGTGGCAGCGCGGTTCCCCACTCACGCCACGCCTTCGGTTCCGCTTCCAGCAGCAGGAAGTGTTTACCCGCCTGTGCCTTCGGCGCCAGCGGGGTACCCGGCGGCGTGGCGAAGGCGATACCACCGCGAATAAACTGGTTAAAGGTGCCCGTTTTGACGACGCCGCCGGTTAGACCGAAGTCGAGACTGTAGCCGGAGGCCAGCCAGAACACTGAGTTATTACGCACCAGATGCTGATAATCCTTGCTGATACGCATCGCGATCATCACACGGTCAGAGAGCGAGCCCAGCGTCAGCCCAGTTACCGTACCCACTTCAATACCGCGGAACAGGACCGGGGTTCCGATATTCAGCGATCCGGATTCCGCTGCCTCGACCACGATGCTCAGCCCATCCAGATAGCGGGAGTCGGTGATGGTCGTCTCCTGCAGCGTAAAGTCGCGGCGTGCTTTACCGCGGCCCGGTTCGACGTTGATATAGGGCTGCAGCAGTGTATCAAGATGCTCAACGCCACCTGCGGAAATCTGCGGCGTGATCACCGAGAAGCGGGAGCCAATGCGGGCAAAGGTCTCCATATACTCAGGATAGAGGACCGCCGTGGCCTGCACTTCGTTACGTTCGGTAATCAGTTTCAGGCTCTGGATCTGGCCAATATCAATCCCCAGATAGCGAATCGGCATTCCAGGCGACAGCTTCCCGGCATCAAAAGCATGCAGCGTAATCTGACCGCCCACCGCGCGGGCGGCAGTTTCAGATGGATAGAGAATACGTTTATCGCCCTGGCGTGCGCTGGCACCGGCTCCGCTCAGATTATCAAAGCTGATGGCACCGCGCAGAGCGCGCGACAGGGGAGACGCCTGCACGGTCAGCCCACTGCCGTTCAGCTGTACTCTGGCACCGCCTTCGGCCCAGAACACGCTATTGTTGGTCAGCAGAGTGCGATACTCAGGTTTAATATGCAGTTCGATATCAAAGGCGTTGGCGCGCGGACGGACGGTAATCACTTCCCCGACCTCAAACTTACGATAGAGCACGACGGAGCCAGACTGTACGTCGGGCAGTACGTCCGCCGTCAGGGTCAGCGTGGTCGTAGGCAGGTCGCTCTGGCTGTTTTCCAGCGCCTTATCGAGATTGGCGTACAGCGGATACTGCTGTTTGACCTCGCCTTTGCTGCCCGGAAGAATGCGGATACCACCGCTCAGCCACTCGCCTGCGCTGGCGCCGAGAAACTCCACGCCGTCGAGCCCGACTTTGACATCCATCCGGCTGTTGACCACGAATTTGCTGTCGCCGTGGAGCATGTCACGATACTGCGGCTCGACCGCCACTGAGAAGCTGACGCCTTTCCCGGAGAGCGTGCGTTCCAGCACCTGACCGACCTGCACGCCGTGCAGTACCAGCGGCTGGCCCGCGTCAATACCGTAGCTCTCAGGTGCGTTCAGACTCAGGGTAATCACGTTGGGCGCTTGCAGCAGCGTTTTGCTGGCGGGCAGCACAGTAAAGCGATCCCGCGGCTCACCATCGCCCGGCACCAGTTCGAAGGTGCTGCCGGTCAGCAGGCTGCTGATGCCCGGGCTGTTGAGGGAGAGTTTCGGGCTGCGCAGCTCGATTCGGGTATTCTCGCGCAGCAGATTCACCACGCTCGGGTCGACGGTCATTTCGCCCGTCACGCCACCGGCGGCGACCAGATCGAGCTTTGTCAGTTCGCCAACCTCCAGCCCCTGGTACATCAGCGGCGTGGAACCCGCACGCAGTCCGTTACCGTCGGGCAGGTCCAGCTTAACCAGTACGCCACGCTGGCTATGGGCAAGATCTTCATACAGGCCGAATTCATCATCCTGGCCGGCAGCGGCCGAGTCGTCAGGAGAATCAAAGGCGATAGCGCCGTTGACCAGCGACGCGAGACTTTCAAGCTCGACCTGTGCCCCGCTAAGGCTGAAGTCGGCCTTGACGCCGGAAACATTCCAGAAGCGGCTGCCTTTTTTCACCAGGTTGGTAAAGCGACGCTCGATCAGGACATCAATGGTCACGCCTTCTTTGTTGGCGTTAATGGTGTAATCATAGACGCGACCTACCGGGATTTTACGGAAATAGACCAGAGACCCACTGCTCAGCGAGCCGAGGTCCGGCGCGTGCAGATGGATCATCAGTTCGCCGTTATTCAGCCGGTATTTCGGCTGCGTATCCAGGGCGGTGAAGTGCTCCTCAGGCTCGCCTTTACCGGGCATCATGCCGATATAGTTACCGCCGACCAGCGCATCCAGTCCGGATACCCCAGCGAGAGAGGCTTTAGGCGTCACCAGCCAGAACTGGGTCTGACTGCGCAGGGAATCTTTCATATCCGCTTTGATACTGGCGACAACTTCAATTTTGTTCAGATTCTCGCCGAGACGAATTTCCTGCACGGTGCCGACTTCCACGCCCTGAAAGCGTATAGGTGTACGACCGGCAACAATCCCGTCCGCAGACATAAAGTCGATAGTGATAGTGGTTCCGCGATCTTCGTAACTGTTCCAGATAAGCCATCCGGCAATCATCAGCGCGATGACCGGCAGCAGCCAAAAAGGCGAAATACGGCGTTTGGTAGTAACTCGCGCCTCAGTCGGCGTAGCGGGCGTTTCCTGACTCATGTGCATCCCAAAGTAACCGGCTGTCCAGCCATTCGACAGCAAGAATAGTCAATATTACCGCAGAGCCGAAATAAAACGCCGCGGGACCCATCGTAAACGTCAGCAACTGATCGCGATTAATCAGCGACATGGTCAGTGCGATAACAAATAAATCCAGCATCGACCAGCGGCCAATCCAGGTTACGGCGCGTAGTAGCAACATTCGCGCGCGCAGCCCCTGCTCACATTTAAAATGGATGCTGATAAGCAGTGTAAACAGGACGATGACTTTGGTAAATGGCACCAGAATACTGGCGAAAAAGACCACCGCCGCCACGGCAACGTTACTGTTCGCAAGCCCCATAATGCCGGACATGATCGTATCCTCCTGACGCGCGCCGTTGACGTAAATAATGGAGATTGGCATCAGGTTGGCCGGGAACAATAGCACCATCGACGCCAGCAGCGCGGCCCAGCTTTTCTGCAGGCTGTGACGTCTGCGAACGCGCAGCGGAATATGGCACCGCGGACAGCGGCCACGCGAATCGGGCAGGCCGGTAAAATGACAGCCTAAACAGACGCGCAGGTTCTCATGCGCACGACGGGCAGGGCGCTGAGGATAGAAACGCTCCCAGAGCTGTTCGACGTTGAGATGGATAAGCGTCAGCACGCTGAGGATTGTCAGACAGATAAACGCGAAAAGCCCGACGCCAGGCTGCAGAAACGCGTAGTCCTGCACTTTGATAGACGCGACGGCAATGCCGATCAGATAAATATCCAGCATCACCCACTCTTTCAGTTTATCCAGCATCAGCAATACCGGGCGCAGATTCATGCCAAGAATATTGCCGAGCCATAAGTATGCGATGGCCAGCACCAGCACCAGCGGTGCGCCGACGGTACAGAACAGCACCATCGCGGCGGTAGCAGGATCGCCCTGGCTGGTCATCTGCCAGATCCCCTGCAGCAGGTTGGCATCAATACGCACGCCAAGTAGATAAAGGCGCAGCAGCGGTTCGCTCCAGGCGAAGGGCATCAGCAGCAACATGGCGCAGGCCATCGCACCGAGACGCGTCAGGGACCAGTCACGGCCATCGCGAATTTTGGCATTACAGCAGGGACACCTGGCGCTCTGGTGCGATTTCATCTTTGGCAGCATAAAAAGCGTATCGCACTGGGGGCAACGTTGGTAATGTTCCCGCGGCAGTGGATCGCCTATCGCATGAACGGCGATTTTTTTATCCGGCGTTAGCCGGGGTGTTTGAAGGGCCATTTATCGCGTTGGTTGAAGTTTGAATAAATCTATCTTAACTCATGAATGGATACATCTTGAGCCTTTGCGCATTTAATGCTTATTTTATAATGCTGAAGACAAGCCGTACGCGGCCCGAAGTAAGACAACAATAGTGATTGCATAATGAACAAAACAGAATTTTACGCGGATCTGAACCGTGATTTCCAGGCGCTTATGGCAGACGAGACCAGTTTTCTGGCGATGCTGTCTAATACCAGCGCACTACTGTTTGAACGTCTGGAAGGGGTGAACTGGGCAGGATTCTATCTGCTCGAAGGCGACACGCTGGTGCTGGGGCCGTTCCAGGGCAAAATTGCCTGCGTACGAATTCCGGTCGGCCGTGGCGTTTGCGGAACGGCGGTTGCACAAAATGCGGTGCAGCGTGTCGATGACGTGCACGCTTTTGCCGGTCATATCGCCTGCGATGCGGCCAGCAATGCTGAGATAGTCCTGCCGCTGGTGGTGAAAAATCAGATTTTTGGCGTACTGGATATCGACAGCACGACCTATTCGCGTTTCACCGCAGACGATGAGCAGGGACTGCGCACCTTGGTTGCAGGGCTTGAACAGCTGCTTGCCGCCACGGATTTTCAAAAATTCTTTGCGCCCGTCGCAGGATAATCAACGGATGACGTAGCATTTAGCGATGGCGTCATTATAATGGCGCCTGTTCATGCCTGCGGCTTGTTGGCTACGTCCGTTGTAATCAGGAAATTTCATGGAAAATCAACCTAAGTTGAATAGCAGTAAAGATGTTATCGCGTTTCTGGCCGAGCGTTTCCCGCAGTGCTTTAGCGCTGAAGGCGAAGCCCGCCCCCTGAAGATTGGTATCTTCCAGGATCTGGTCACGCGCGTTGAGGGAGAGATGAATCTCAGTAAAACTCAACTTCGCTCCGCATTACGTCTCTATACGTCCAGCTGGCGCTATCTGCACGGCGTTAAGCCGGGTGCGCTCCGCGTCGACCTCGACGGCAACGCCTGTGGCGAGCTGGATGAACAGCACATTGAACATGCGCGTCAGCAGCTTGAAGAAGCGAAAGCGCGAGTCCAGGCTCAGCGCGCAGAGCAGCAGGCTAAAAAACGTGAAGCCGCCGCTGCGGAAGGTAAAACCGACGCGCCTCGTCGCGAGCGTAAACCTCGCCCGGCCCCGCGCAGTGCTGAAGGTACCGAGCGCAAGCCGCGTAGCAATAAGCCGGCGACAAAAGCGCAACGTGTGGTGCAGGAACAACGCCATACTCCAGTTTCAGATTTGTCTGCTCTCAGCGTAGGTCAGAATCTAAAAGTGAAAGCAGGCAACAATGCAATGGATGCCACCGTGCTGGAAATCACCAAAGATGGCGTACGTGTACAGCTAACTTCTGGTATGTCGATGATTGTACGCGCGGAACACCTGTTGTTCTGATACGGAGACCAGTCCTGGCATGAACAATTTTTTTAAAGTTACCGCGCTGGCGGGCCTACTGCTGGTCACAGGCCGCGCCGTTGCCGTGGAAGATATTACACGTGTTGAGCAGATCCCTACGATGAAGGAAGAAGCTGAGCACGCGACGGTCAGTGAGCGCGTGACCTCCCGGTTTACGCGTTCTCACTACCGCCAGTTCGATCTCGACGAATCCTTCTCTGCGAAAATTTTTCAGCGCTATCTCAATCTGCTCGATTACAGCCACAACGTCCTGCTTGCCAGTGACGTTGAGCAGTTTACGAAAAAGCAGGGGCTGATCGGTGATGAGCTCCGCAGCGGTAAACTGGATGTCTTCTATGACCTGTATAATCTGGCACAGAAGCGTCGTTTTGAGCGCTATGAGTACGCGCTTAAAATGCTGGAACGTCCGATGGACTTCAGCGGCACTGACACCTTTAACCTCGATCGCAGCAAGTCGCCGTGGCCGAAAAGCGAAGCTGAACTTGATGCGCTCTGGGATGCCAAGGTCAAATATGACCAGCTCAGCCTTAAGCTGACCGGCAAAAGCGATAAAGAAATTCGTGAAACCCTGACCCGTCGTTATAAGTTTGCGATTCGCCGACTGGCGCAGACCAACAGTGAAGACGTTTTCTCGCTGGCGATGACCGCCTTCGCACGCGAAATCGATCCGCATACCAACTACCTCTCGCCGCGTAACACCGAGCAGTTTAATACCGAAATGAGCCTGTCTCTGGAAGGTATCGGTGCCGTGTTGCAGATGGACGATGACTATACGGTGATTAACTCAATGGTTGCGGGCGGCCCGGCCGCGAAAAGCAAGGCGATTAGCGTCGGCGATCGTATTGTCGGCGTCGGTCAGATCGGTCAGAACATGATTGACGTGATTGGCTGGCGCCTGGATGACGTGGTTGCGCTGATTAAAGGTCCGAAGGGCAGCAAGGTACGTCTTGAGGTTCTGCCGGCTGGAAAGGGCACTAAAACCCGGATTGTCACCCTGACTCGCGAACGTATCCGTCTGGAAGATCGCGCGGTTAAGATGTCGGTTAAAACCGTCGGTAAAGAAAAAGTTGGCGTGCTGGATATCCCTGGTTTCTATGTTGGCCTGACCGATGACGTTAAGGCGCAGCTGCAGAAACTGGAAAAACAGAACGTCAGCAGCATCATTATCGATCTGCGGAGTAACGGCGGCGGGGCGCTGACTGAAGCGGTATCGCTGTCCGGTCTGTTTATTCCGTCCGGTCCGGTGGTACAGGTCCGTGATAACAACGGCAAGGTGCGTGAAGACAGCGACACTGACGGGGTGGTCTACTACAAAGGCCCGCTGGTGGTGATGGTTGATCGCTTCAGCGCCTCGGCGTCTGAGATCTTTGCCGCAGCGATGCAGGATTATGGTCGCGCGCTGATCGTTGGTGAGCCGACCTTTGGTAAAGGCACCGTACAGCAATATCGTTCCCTGAACCGTATTTACGATCAGATGCTGCGTCCGGAATGGCCTGCGCTGGGTTCGGTCCAGTACACCATTCAGAAGTTTTACCGTATCAACGGCGGCAGTACCCAGCGTAAAGGCGTCACGCCGGATATTCTGATGCCGACCGGCAGAGAAGAGACGGAGACCGGTGAGCAGTTCGAGGATAACGCCCTGCCGTGGGACAGCATCAACGCGGCAAGCTGGGTGAAATCTGGCGATCTGAAACCGTTCGGGCCTGAGCTGCTGGCGCAGCATAAAGCGCGTATCGCGAAAGATCCTGAGTTCCAGTATATCGAAAAAGATATCACCCGTTTCAACGCCCTGAAGGCGAAGAAAAACATCGTTTCCCTGAACTACGTCCAGCGTGAAAAAGAGAACGAAGAGGATGATGCGATTCGTCTGGCACGGATTAACGATCGTCGCAAGCGTGAAGGGAAAGCGCCGCTGAAGAAACTCGACGATCTGCCGAAGGATTACCAGGAGCCGGACCCGTATCTGGATGAGACGGTTCATATCGCGCTCGACCTGGCGAAACTCGACAAAGCGAAGCTGGCAGAAAACCCGGTACCCGCTAAATAAGACCCCCAGGCACAAGAAATTGTGCCTGTTTTTTTTATCTGTGATCTTCGCGTAAGCATGATGCTACAAAATGTAAAGTTGTGTTTTTCTCGTGACTTACCGGACTGTGATCCTTGAAAATGCCGTGCATACCCATACGATATGGGTAGCGCATAGTGCGTTTTGTTAAATCGAGGTTAAAAGAATATTATGATGCGAATCGCGCTCTTCCTGATGACCAACCTTGCGGTTATGGTGGTATTCGGACTGGTGCTGAGCCTGACCGGAATTCAGTCAAGCAGCATGACGGGTCTGTTGATCATGGCGGCGCTGTTTGGTTTCGGTGGCTCGATCGTTTCACTGCTGATGTCCAAATGGATGGCGTTGAAATCGGTTGGCGGTGAAGTCATCGAACAGCCGCGCAACGAAAGCGAACGCTGGCTGCTGGAAACCGTCGCGAATCAGTCCCGCCAGGTCGGAATTGTGACACCACAGGTGGCTATCTATCATGCGCCGGATATCAACGCCTTTGCGACAGGTGCGCGTCGCGACGCCTCTCTGGTGGCCGTCAGCTCCGGTCTGCTGCAGAACATGAGCCGTGACGAAGCGGAAGCCGTTATCGCCCATGAAATCAGCCACATTGCCAACGGCGATATGGTGACCATGACTCTGATCCAGGGGGTGGTGAACACCTTCGTTATCTTTATCTCGCGTGTTCTTGCTCAGCTTGCAGCGGGTTTCCTCGGCGGCAACCGCGACGATAGCGAGAGTAACAATGGCAACCCGATTATCTACTTTGCCGTGGCAATGGTACTGGAACTGGTGTTCGGGATCCTGGCAAGCATCATCACCATGTGGTTCTCCCGTCACCGTGAATTCCACGCGGATGCGGGTTCAGCGAAGCTGGTAGGGCGTGAGAAGATGATTGCCGCGCTTCAGCGTCTGAAAACCAGCTACGAGCCGCAGGAAGCAACCAGCATGATGGCATTTTGCATCAATGGTAAGTCGAAATCCCTGAGCGAAATGTTTATGACTCACCCTCCGCTGGATAAGCGTATCGAAGCACTGCGCAGCGGTGGGTATCTGAAATAGTCGTTACGGTTTTGCAGTCAAAAAGCGCGTCCTGAGAGACGCGCTTTTTTTGCGGCCGTGGAAAAGCCGCTATCCGGGCTATAGCATGAGCGTCGGAAAAAAGACGATGCTGCGGATAGCGACGGAAAGCGTGGTCCGACTGCGTAACGGTTTGAAAACGTTACTCAGATGAGCGCGAGGACGAAAGCTGTCCGAGTGGAATAAAGCGGGACTGGTATCAGTCGCGGATACGATACAACGACTTAAACGTATAACCTTAACCGCCGTATACGAAACCGTACGGTGGTGTTAGAGGACGGCAGGCTAATAAAGCCTGCCTCCTACTCAATCCTGTGTCCGGGGCTGGCGAATACGTAGCCCGCTGACCAGCGCGGCCAGCGTTGCAAGACTTCCGGCGAGCCACAGAGAAATATGGGTTCCCTGGGTCGCAAAGAGATTAAACAACAGGGCAACCATCGCAGCGCCTGTACTCTGCCCCAGCAGCCGGGCCGTGCCCAGCATCCCGCTGGCTCCACCGCTGCGGTTGCGCGGTGCACAGGCGATAATTGTATGGTTGTTTGGCGACTGGAACAGGCCGAAACCCGCGCCGCAGAGCGCCATGCGCCAGATAATATCCATATCAGCAGAGCCTGCAGGCAGCATTGCCAGCGCATAGAGTCCACAGGCCATCACTGCCAGCCCCAGTGCACCGAGCAGCCCGGCATGGACTCGCTCAATAAGGTAGCCGGCCAGCGGGGCCATAACCATCGTTGCCAGCGGCCAGGGCGTTAACAGCAAACCGGTCTCCACTTCGCTACGCCCGAGCATACTTTGCATAAAGAAGGGCAGTGACACCAGCGCCAGCATCTGAGCGCAAAAGGAGAGAATCGAGGTGCAAATCGAGAGTGAGAATAGCGGAATACGCAGCAGATCGACCGGCAGCAGCGGCACCGGTTGGCGCAGCTGTCGGCGGATAAAGAGCGTGCCGACGACCAGCAGGATGGCGATTTCGCTTAATGTCACCAGCGCAGGCTGACCCTGAGCAAAACCGCTGAGGGCGGCAATCAGCAGGCCAAAGGTCAGGGCATTCATTACGGCGCCGGGGAGATCGAACCGGGATGCCAGGCTGCGTGCACCGTTAGCGGGGAGGAAGCGCAGAGCCAGCACCAGGGCGACGATACCGACCGGAATATTGACCAGGAACAGCCACTGCCATGAGGCAACGGAGAGTATCACTGCGGTAGTGGGTCCGGACGCGGCGGAAACGGCGACGATAAACGAGTTAATGCCCATTCCCCGTCCCAGCTGCCGTTGGGGATAAATCAGTCGGATAAGCGCAGTATTCACGCTCATCAGTGCTGCACCGCCTAATCCCTGTAAGACCCTGGCAAAGGTGAGCATCTCCAGCGAGTCGGAGAAGGCGCAGAGTAGCGAAGTGAGGGTAAAAACGGCGAGCCCGTACTGATAGAGGCGGCGATAGCCCACCATATCGCCCAGAAATGAGAGCGGCAGCAGGGCAACAACAATCGCTATCTGATAAGCGTTAATAATCCAGATTGAGGCCGCGGGTGAGGCATAGAGGTCGCGGGCAATGGTCGGAAGCGCCACGTTGCTGATTGTACCGTCGAGCACGGCCATGGCGATGCCAAAAATAATGGCGACGATCGCACCGTAACGACGAGGCAGCGGTAAACCGTCGGAAGGCTGGTTATCCATATGAAAAGTGTGATTTTGATGAAATTATTATCGGGATAATCATATTAGCATCGATAATTCGGGTTTATGTCGCAGAATTGTAACTAAGCCGCAGAAGTTTTATTGCGGCAGGCGGTGACGGAATTTATAATAAAAACCGGTTCTAATTTTTATAAAACACTTGCGATGAGGTGATTAATGGCAGTCGCAGATTTTGATAAGCAGCCAGATTCTGTCTCTTCTGTATTGAAGGTTTTTGGCATCTTACAGGCGCTTGGTGAAGAGCGTGAGATAGGAATTACCGAGCTGTCGCAGCGCGTCATGATGTCAAAGAGCACCGTTTATCGCTTTTTACAGACCATGAAGTCTTTAGGCTACGTAGCCCAGGAAGGGGAGTCTGAAAAATATTCCTTAACCCTGAAGCTGTTCGAACTTGGCGCGCGTGCGTTGCAGAACGTCGATCTTATCCGCAGTGCGGATATTGAAATGCGCGAGCTGTCGCGTCTGACAAAAGAGACGGTACACCTTGGTGCGCTGGATGAAGACAGTATCGTTTACATCCACAAGATCGACTCCATGTATAACCTGCGCATGTACTCGCGGATTGGTCGTCGTAACCCTCTGTACAGTACTGCGATTGGTAAAGTACTGCTGGCATGGCGCGATCGCGATGAAGTTCTGCAGATCCTGGAAGGCGTTGAATACAAACGCAGCACCGATCGGACGATTACCACTACCGAAGATCTGCTGACAGTGCTCGATATCGTTCGCGCTCAGGGCTACGGTGAAGATAACGAAGAGCAGGAAGAAGGTCTGCGCTGTATCGGCGTCCCGGTCTTTGACCGTTTTGGCGTGGTTATCGCCGGGCTAAGTATCTCCTTCCCGACGCTGCGTTTCTCTGAGGAGCGTCTGCACGAGTACGTTGAAATGCTGCACGTCGCCGCACGAAAAATTTCCGCACAGATGGGCTATAACGATTATCCTTTCTAATGTTTGCGAAGCTCGCGTAAAAACGCCGCGTTGAACACGGCGTTTTTGGGCTGAAGGGACGGGATTAGCCGTTGTCGATAGTCTTCTCGCTTTTACGCAGTACAGGTCAGTTACTGAGGCCGATAATCCCGCTTTCAGAGTGCACATACTTTGCGGTACTGACACCGCGAGCGGCCAGGTATTTGCACTGCAGGTCCAGGCCCGCAGCGTTCTGGTCACTGCCAATCAGCACGCCGTAACCGCTGAGTAAGATGCTGATCCAGATCAGGGCAAGCACCAGAATTGTTCTTATTAAAAGATGCATATAAGTCTCTCCTGAGCACGTCATTCTAGTGATTAGCCTACTATGGACTGACAGCGGCGCAAGTTAATTACTCCGAAAATAGTAACATGAGGTACAGTTAGGTTTTGTTTAACAAACCTGTGTTAACCTGTATTAAGATTTATTAAGACGGAGTGTGGGGTGAAGAAAGTTAAATGGGCGATACTGGCTGCGGTCATGCTGGGTAGCTTGCTGCTCTGGGTACAGGTGCTCAATGTGCTCTGTGACGAAGACGTGCAACTTTTTAGCGGTGTATGCACTATTAACAAATTCATTCCCTGGTAAGCATTTTTCTCGGCAGTCATTTCCTTCCTGACCGCGGTTGGTAGAATAGCGTGGTTTGATTGAGGTGGTGAGATGACTGAGTTAATGAGTTCCGGAGCCCTGAGTCTGACTTAACTGGTGGTTTCCGTGGTCCTGCTGCTTGTGGGATTAGTCCTGTGGTTCTTCGTGAATCGTGCCAGTTCACGAACCGGAGAACAGATAGCGTTGCTGATTCAGCAGAAAAACAGACCGCGCTGCTACGCGTCTGTGTGAGGCTAACGAACCTGAGCAGGGGGAAGAACAACAGGTTCAGGCAGTGACGCAAGCCGCGGCTGAGCCGGTACAGGACGAAGACGATTTTATTCGTATCGTTGCCGAGCGCTAAGCGTGTTCTGTTTGCATCTACCGCCGCATAGTTCTGATGAGGCGGTACACTCCCTGCTTTTCCTGCACCGTCCTGGTGCACTGTTATGCCCTATATTTTGTACAACTATTCCTTTTTTCCTTAGTGCCATATCATGCTATTGCGATGGATATTTCCGCGCGTCCTGTATTTCGATCGTAATCGGTTCTTCTTATATTAGCTCCAGTTCGTGTTTTATTTTTAGCGAAACGTTTTTATTGCTTTTAATGCGGCACTGTCATCAAGCTTTCATTATTTTAGTGTAGAGCGAGTGGTTATTTTACGGACGTTATTACGCACTAAACATTGACATTTTTACCGCCTCGCTTAAAAGAATTACTCTGGTTTTTAAGTGATTTAACTGCATATTTATGCAATCTTTGCTTGGGGGGTATAGACTATATCCTTTAGCGGTAGAAAGTCGAATATACGCTGCAGAAGTGATTGACCTGCGGTAAAAAAAATGTGCCACTCTCTGTGGCATGCGAATGAAAAGCGATCTCTTTGTTAGACGATGGATGCATAAGCTTACGCATAAATGTGCACTGCCTCGCCAGTTGGTGATAAAAATTGTGCATCGGATCGACTGCTTTTTAAAAATGGCTTGCCATTATTTACGTTGTATGTGATAACACGGTTTGGGTTAAACGAGGTACAGTTCTGTTAATGTGCGGCATTTTAGTCAAAGAAGTCCTGAGTAAACACGTTTTCGTTGAATACCGCTTCTCTGCCGAGTTTTATTTAGTGCCTCATGCAGTAATGTCTCAGTTTTATCTATAGTAGTGCCTTCGGGCGAAGTAAACTCTCTAAGGAATTTTGCAAATGGCAAAGATTAAAGGTCAAGTTAAGTGGTTCAACGAATCCAAAGGTTTTGGTTTCATTACTCCGGCTGATGGCAGCAAAGACGTGTTCGTACACTTCTCTGCTATCCAGGGTAACGGCTTCAAAACTTTAGCTGAAGGTCAGAACGTTGAGTTCGAAATTCAGGACGGCCAGAAAGGCCCTGCAGCAGTTAACGTAACTGCTATCTGAGTCGACACTCACTGGGTTCTGTAGCGCCACGGGTGTTGCATAGTTCAGCTGAAAACCCCGCTACGGCGGGGTTTTTTTATTGCTGACGTTCGGCAAAAACCTGATGTAGTTTCCCGCAGATACGAATAGGGTTACACTCACGCCCTTTGCAGACCTTATCGGAGTTGTCATGTCCTGGCGTTGCCCGCTATGTCACGCTGCCTTGCAGCAAAATCACACCTATCTCAGTTGCCCCAACGGGCATCAGTTTGACCGGGCGAAAGAGGGCTATGTAAACCTGCTGCCTGTACAGCATAAACGCTCCCGCGATCCGGGGGATAACGGTGACATGATTCAGGCCCGGAGGGCATTTCTCAATGCGGGGCACTATCAGCCGCTGCGGGATCATATCGCTAAGCATCTCGCGGAGCTTTCGCCTTCGTCATTGCTGGATATTGGCTGTGGGGAAGGGTATTACACTTACGCGTTTGCTGAAACGGCACGGCAGACCTTTGGTCTGGACGTATCAAAAACGGCGATCCGCATTGCCGCGAAGCGCTATCCCGCGGTGCAGTTTTGTGTCGCCTCCAGCCAGCATTTACCTTTCGACGATAACAGTCTCGATGCGGTAGTGCGTATTTATGCGCCCTGCAATCCTGAGGAGCTGGCGCGCGTTGTCCGGTCTGGTGGTCAGGTGATGACTGCCACGCCGGGGCCACGTCATCTTATGGAGCTGAAAGGCTTAATTTATGATGAGGTTCGTCTGCACGCGCCGCATTCGGAGCAGCTGGCAGGATTCCGGCTGGTGGGGGAGGAAGCGATGGCGTATCCGATGACCTTATCCGGCCAGGAAGCGGCGGCTTTGCTGCAGATGACGCCCTTTGCCTGGCGTGCGAGTCAGGATGTGTGGCAGCAGTTGAAGGCGCTGTCACAGTTTCTTTGCCAGACCGATTTTTCGCTGCATATCTGGCAGCGGGAAGACTAACCTGCGAAGTGCGTCCAGAGGATCTGGGCGCCAATGGCAATCAGCACCAGGCCGCCGAGAATTTCAGCTCGTTTGCCCAGCAGTGGGCCAATAAAGCGGCCGATCATCATGCCCAGCGTGGTCATAATCAGCGTGGCGCAGCCGATAAGCAGGGCGGTAGTCATGATATTGACCTGCAGGAAAGCCAGACCGACCCCAACCGCCATGGCGTCAAGGCTGGTGGCAATCGCTGTGGTGACCAATAGCCAGAAGCCGTGTCGATGTTGAGGCCTGTTGTCATCGTCATCACCGGCACGGAAGCCCTCAATAACCATACGCCCGCCGAGAAATACCAGCAGTGCGAAGGCAATCCAGTGGTTCCACTCCAGCACGAACTGGCTGGCGAGCATACCCAGCCCCCAGCCGATCAGTGGGGTTAAGGCTTCAATCACGCCAAAGATAAGACCGGTACGGAGTGCTTCGGAGAATCTTGGTTTGTGGAGTGCAGCACCCTTGCTGATTGATACTGCGAAGGCGTCCATTGACATGCCAAAAGCGAGAAGAATTGTCGCGGATAAGTTCATGCGTACATCCTGACCGGGAGTTCCATATAACACACTGCCGCCCCCAGTAAAAAGCAGCCAGTGTGTCAATGGTCTCGCCTGACTGAACAATCAATCCGTACGCACCACGTTTTTCAACGAGTATGTTGATACGTACATTTCCGGATATTCGGAAACCGGCTACTCCCCAACGACGGGCGCAACCTTAACATATTTTGAGAATATAAAACAATAACGCCAGATGCTTATTTTATTTACCAAATGGTAACGATTATCAATTCAATTTAATGGTAACTAAAACGTTAAAAAAGGTGGGTGTATATTGGTACTGATATAGTCAGTGCTATATAATAGAGATTATTCATTACGCTAAGAAACATAGCGCTGGCTATGTTTATAATTCATTGGTTTTGAATCATTAATTTATATATTTTCTCTAGGTTGTCTATATTCTTAACGCGAACAAGTAAACGGCGCTGTTCTAATTTCATGATCAGAACGCCATCCTGGGATAAATTCATCTCTTTTATACGGTTATATTCTATCCACACATTGGCGAAGAAAAAGCCCTCTTTTTTAAAAATGATTTTCGGTACCCGCACCCAGAACAGGTAAATAGCCATTAATGCCAGCGCACATAATAACCATGTGGTTAATAATGCACCGCGCTGAGTGATATTGTTATAAATCAGAATGGCAACCAGACCGGCGAAGATAACGCCATCCACGCGACTGCGTCGCAGCAGGGGAATGGCCAGCAGGGTGGTTCCCTTGCGTGCAGGCACAACGGCCTGGTCATAAATAGCGAAAGCCAGCAGCGCGGCGACACAGGCGATTAGCACGATATCCGTTATCGTCATTGTTCCTCCGAAAAAAACCGGGGGCATGCCCCGGTTAACTGTTATGACGTGACTTACAGGCCCAGCAGACCGATAGCATACCCTACGATACCGATGACGAAGAAGCCAACGATAATCCACAGCGGGTTCACTTTCTTACGCAGTAGCCACATACAGGCGAAGGTGAGCAGAAGAGGAACCAGGCCTGGCATCAGCTGATCGAGGATGGTCTGGACCGTGGTGACGTTCTCTTTCCCGGTCTGGTCGGTGATGCGCGAGACGACCAGTGGGATGTTAACGTGCGTCCACTTATTGACCAGCGCCCCCATAACAAACAGACCGAGAATAGACGCCCCCTCCGTCAGTTTCTGCAGGAAGCCGCCGCCCATATCCTTCACGATGTCGATACCTTTGCGGTAACCGTACGCCACGCCATAGTAGCGGGTGGCCAGGCGCACCAGGTTAAACAGGATAAAGAACAGCAGCGGACCGAGAATGCTGCCGCTCATTGCGATACCGGCACCCAGCGCCGCAAAGACCGGACGCACTGTACCCCAGTAAATCGGGTCCCCCACGCCTGCCAGCGGGCCCATCAGGCCGACTTTAATACCGTTGATTGCCCCATCATCAATTTCAGCACCGTTAGCACGCTGCTCTTCCATTGCCAGGGTTACGCCAAGCACAGGCGCGGCAACATAAGGGTGGGTGTTGAAGAACTCCAGATGACGTTTAATTGCCTGACGACGTGCGTCGTTATTCTCAGGATAGAGACGGCGGATAGCAGGAACCATTGAGAAACAGAAGCCCAGCGCCTGCATACGTTCGAAGTTCCATGACCCCTGGAACAGGTTTGAACGCAGGAACACGGCACGTACATCACCTGGAGTCAGTTTTTTCTCGGCGGATGTTTTAGTCATATCAACCATTGTGCTCACCTGTTAGTCCAGTTCGTTATCAAGATCGTTAGCACCGGCCGCCGCTGCGGGGGTTGCAGAACGGTTATATTTCGGGCTCAGCTGGATATAGAGCACCGCCATCACCGCACCGATAACGCCAAGCGCCACCAGGTTGAAGTCGGTAAAGGCTGCGGTCACGAAACCGAGGTAGAAGAACGGCATCAGATAGCCAGCGCGCATCATATTGATAACCATCGCGTAACCCACAACTACAATCATGCCGCCGGCGATATTCAGACCGCTGGTCACCACTTCAGGAATGGCGTTAAGCATGTTCTGAACTTCACTGGTACCGACTGAGATGGCAACGATAACCGCCGGGATAGCGATACGCATGGCCTGCAGGAACAGGGAAGAGACGTGGATCCAGGAAATGGCCGTCAGATTACCGCTTTCGGCTGCTTTATCCGCCGCGTGCTGGAAGCCGACCGTAATGGTACGCACGATGATGGTCAGTACCTGACCTGCTGCTGCCAGCGGGATGGCCAGCGCAATACCGGCCCCGATACTCTGGTGGCCGCCGATAACCAGAATGGTCGAAATAATCGAAGCCAGCGCCGCATCCGGTGCCACAGCAGCCCCGATGTTCATCCAGCCGAGGGCGATCATTTCCAGGGTCCCCCCAATGATGATGCCGGTGCTCATATCGCCAAGCACGATACCGACCAGCGTACAGGCCACCAGCGGACGGTGGAACTGAAATTCATCGAGTATCGACTCCATACCGGCGATACAGGCGACGATGAACACCAGCACAATCTGAAGAGTGGTAATCTCCATTGTACTTCTCCTTTGACGTAAGACTTAACGATGAAAATGGGGTGAATCGGTCTGTCGCGTTTATTTGGCGACTTTCGCGATCAGGTCCATCATTTTCAGTTTCGGATCGTTCGAGACTTTGCGGACTTCGAGTTCAATGCCGCGCTCATTCAGCTTTTTAAAGGCTTCGATATCTTTCTCATCAACCGAAACCGCGTTATTGACCTGGGTTTTCCCCTGTCTGTACGCCATACCACCGATATTGACGGTGGTGATCTTCACGCCCTCTTCGACGAGACGTTCAACGTCGGTCGGGTTAGTGAACAGCAACATGATGCGCTCGCCGGCATATTTCGGGTTGTTATAGACGCGGATCATTTTGGCAACGTCGACCACATGAGCGGTGACGCCCGGTGGAGCAACCTGAGTGAGCAGCGTTTTACGCACGTTGTCTGCAGCGACTTCGTCACTAACAACAATAATGCGAGTCACGTTGGTCTCTTTGGTCCAGCGGGTGGCGACCTGGCCGTGAATCAGACGGTCATCTATGCGCGCAAGGCCAATCATCATATAGTCGTTGGGACCCATAGGTTTCGCAGGCGTTGCCGCTTTTGGTGCTGAAGGGGCAGGAGTGGGTTTAGCCACTTCAACCGGTTTTGCTTTCAGCGCTTTCACGCCTTCGCGCCCGGTTTCCACCGCCACCGCCACCAGCTCGTCAAAGGTGGGGTTGTCATCGCGGCCCATCAGCGTTTCAACCAGCATTGGAATATTCACGCCGGCCACGACTTCGTAATGCTCTTTATCGACGACAATGCGGCTGGCAGCGTTAAACGGGCTGCCGCCCCATGTATCGACGAGAAATAGCACGCCTTGCTGCATGTCGAGCCCGGCTAATTTCGCGTTATACTTCTCGATCAACGTCTCGGCATTTTCGCCGGGAACAAAATCGATCCAGGCGACGTTTTCCTGCTCGCCCAGAAGCATTTCAGCGGTCTTCAGCAATTGTTCTGCTGCCCAGCCATGTGTGCCTATTACAATAGCAATCGTCACTTTGCTACCTCCTTTAGTTATGGTGAATACACCATTTATATAGTTGCAATGTGTCTCGACTGTGAAAAAACGATTCAATAAAAATCGCAAACTCATCACTTCGATGAATTATTTTAGACGGCGAAAAAATAATTAATGTGATGAAGATCCGTAATTTAGCCATGTATCTAAGGGAAATTTCGGCGTGCAAAAAATGTGGTTAATTGCAAAGACAGGTAAATTTTTGCCATGCTGGCATTGAGTCTGATATGTTTAGCTGCCGTTTAACTAACAGGAGTAGAGGGTAGTCGCCAATCGTATGGACCGTCACCGACGTCAGTTCACCCCACTGCACACAGCCGTTGTGCACACATCTATTTTTTCCGCAGCGATAATCGTTACGCCTGAAAAAAACAGGGAGCCGTTTAGTTATTCCGTCAGAAGGAGCACGTCATGGAACTCTTAATGGACCCCTCGATTTGGGCCGGCTTATTAACGCTGGTCGTTCTTGAGATTGTCCTCGGTATCGATAACCTGGTCTTTATTGCCATTCTGGCCGACAAGCTGCCGCCTAAACAGCGTGATAAAGCGCGTATTATCGGTCTGTCGCTGGCGCTGATTATGCGTCTGGGCCTGCTGTCGGTTATCTCCTGGATGGTGACCCTGACAAAGCCGCTCTTTACCATCGCGGACTTTGCGTTCTCAGGGCGTGATCTGATCATGCTGTCTGGTGGGCTGTTCCTGTTGTTCAAAGCGACAACGGAGCTCCATGAGCGGCTGGAAAACAAAGAGCACGACACCGGCAATTCCAAAGGCTATGCCAGCTTCTGGGTGGTTGTCGTACAGATTGTTATCCTTGATGCCGTCTTCTCCCTCGATGCGGTGATTACCGCCGTGGGTATGGTGAACCATCTGCCGGTGATGATGGCTGCCGTCGTGATTGCCATGGCCGTGATGCTGTTTGCCTCTAAACCGCTGACGCGATTTGTAAACCAGCATCCGACAGTGGTCGTGCTCTGCCTGAGCTTCCTGTTGATGATTGGTCTGAGCCTGGTGGCGGAAGGCTTCGGCTTCCATATTCCGAAAGGTTACCTGTACGCGGCTATCGGTTTCTCGATTATTATTGAGCTGTTTAACCAGATCGCACGGCGTAACTTTATTCGTCATCAGTCTTCGCAGCCGCTGCGTGCCCGTACCGCTGATGCCATTCTGCGCCTGATGGGCGGCCGCAATAAGCAGGTTGCCCAGACCAGCGAACCGGACAGCTCTACGGCACCGGTACCCGTACTGGAGGGGGCCTTTGCGGAAGAAGAACGCTATATGATTAACGGTGTTCTGACCCTGGCATCGCGTTCGCTGCGCAGCATTATGACCCCGCGTGGTGATATTAGCTGGGTGGATGCCAACCTTGGCGTGGAAGAGATTCGCCAGCAGCTGCTGTCATCTCCTCACAGTCTGTTCCCGGTGTGTCGTGGGGAACTGGATGAGGTGATCGGTATCGTCCGCGCGAAAGAGATGCTGGTGGCGCTGGAAAGCGGTGAAGACGTCGCAACGATTGCCACAGCGACCCCGGCTATCGTGGTACCGGAAACGCTGGACCCGATTAACCTGCTTGGCGTTCTGCGCCGCGCCCGCGGTAGCTTCGTCATTGTGACTAACGAGTTTGGCGTGGTGCAGGGGCTGGTGACGCCGCTGGACGTGCTGGAAGCGATTGCCGGTGAATTCCCGGATGCGGATGAAACCCCGGAAATCGTCGCCGAAGGTGATGGCTGGCTGGTAAAAGGCGGTACTGACCTGCACGCGCTGCAGCGTCATCTGGCGCTGGATAATCTGGTCGATGAAGACGAAGATATCGCCACCGTGGCGGGTCTGGTGATCTCCGTTAACGGACAAATCCCGCGTGAAGGCGATGTGGTTCAGCTGGCACCGCTGACGATTACCATCGTTGAAGCTAACGACTACCGTATTGACCTGGTCCGCGTCGTGAAAGAGCGTCCGGAAGACGAGTAATAGCCTGAGGCATCACAACCGTCCGGTCGTGATGCCTGATTTTCCCCGCAGCAACGTCCTGGATTTAAATCACGCTGTAAAATAAATCGCGCAGAATGTAAATCTGATGGGGAGCTTTCGCCCGTTCAGGCTGAACGGGCAAGGGCAGGTTTAGTCGCACTGAACCTTAATCGCCAGACCTCCACGGGAGGTTTCACGATATTTGGCGTTCATATCCTTACCGGTTTCGTACATGGTCTCAATAACTTTATCCAGCGATACTCGCGGCTCGCTGGTGCGACGCATTGCCATGCGGGAGGCGTTAATCGCCTTAACCGAGGCGATAGCGTTACGCTCAATGCATGGAACCTGCACCTGACCGGCAACCGGGTCGCAGGTCAGGCCTAGGTTATGCTCCATGCCGATTTCCGCCGCCACGCACACCTGCTGCGGGCTGGCGCCGAGCAGTTCAGCAAGCCCTGCCGCCGCCATCGAGCAGGCGACGCCCACTTCGCCCTGACAGCCAACCTCAGCACCGGAGATTGAGGCGTTCATTTTATAGAGCGCACCGATAGCACCCGCCGCCAGGAAGTAGCGAATAGAGATATCCTGGGTTACGGGTTCGATAAAGTGATCGTAGTAGGCCAGTACGGCCGGCACGATCCCACAGGCGCCGTTGGTCGGAGCGGTAACCACGCGTCCACCGGCGGCGTTCTCTTCATTCACCGCCAGGGCGAACACATTCACCCAGTCAATGGCTTTCATTGGATCGCTGGAGAGTTTATCGCCGCTGACCAGCATCCGGCGCAGGGCGGAGGCACGGCGCGGTACGCGCAGAGGCCCAGGTAAAACGCCTTCAGTATTCATCCCGCGATCGATACATGCCTGCATGGTCTGCCAGACGTCGCCAAAGTAATCTTCGATTTCACTTTTGCTGTGCAGCGCCAGTTCGTTCTGCATCACCATACCGGAGAGTGACAGTCCGGTCTGCTGACAATACTCAAGCATCTGGCTGGCGGAGGTGAAGGGATACGGCACCTTAACGTCCGAGTTGTCAGCCTTGCCGAAATGCTCTTCGTCAACGATAAAGCCGCCGCCGATAGAGTAATAAGTTTTGCTGTGAACGAGTTTTTCACCGCTCCAGGCGTGGATCTGCATGGCGTTTTCATGCAGCGGCAGATTGTCGCTGTGGAAACGCATTCCGTTATCCTGCGGGAAGTCAACTTCGTGACGACCCTGCGCCAGCAGCAGGCGGCCATGGGTTTCTACGTCACGGATAAATGCAGGTATGGCGTCAATATCCACGGTTGCAGGCAGATTGCCCGCCAGACCCATAATAATGGCGATATCGGTATGGTGGCCTTTACCCGTGAGTGACAGCGAGCCGTAAACATCGACCGCTACCCGGGTAACGCTTTCCAGTAAACCTTTTTCGACCAGATCATCGACGAACTGCTTACCGGCCTTCATTGGCCCTACAGTGTGGGAAGATGAGGGACCAATCCCCACCTTAAACATGTCGAATATACTAATCACGGTAACACTCCTGACAGGGTTACTGGGTTTCCAGTAACGATGTAATAACTGCGCATAGTGTAAGAGGGAACGGGTATGGCAACAGGACTATTCACATGAATAATACTAATGCTTTTCCCCGATTAAACTAATGCTGTGAAGCGGCTGACATCGTCTGCGGAGATCCCTGTGTTGCATTAATTATAGTCAGGGTTTCAGACCAATTTGCAGGGCCAGTTCGCGGATAATGCCGGCGGTCATACCCCAGACAAAATAGTGCTCATACCAGGAGAGCCAGACGCGGTGATCGTTACCGTGACGGTGAATATCCAGTGGATGATAGCGGCTGAGGTGCAGCGCCTCCGCCAGCGGCATTTCAAAGACTGCCGCGACTTCATCTTCGCTGGCGTGGTAGTGAAGATCCGACGGGATAATGCCCACGACCGGCGTAACCTGAAAGCCGGTGACGCTATCAACGGGCGGAAGAATACCAATCACCTCCACCGCGTCTGGTGGGATGGCGACCTCTTCCTGGGCTTCACGCAGAGCGGCAGCAATTAACGATGTGTCGCTGCTGTCCACCGCGCCGCCGGGAAAGGCGACCTGGCCTGCGTGTTTGCGCATATGGGATGCCCGTTTGGTCAGCAGCAGGCCTGGCTCCGGGCGACGAACGACCGGAACCAGAACTGCGGCACGCCGGGTATTGAGGGTAGTCTGACTGGCTTCGGGACGCAGGAGCTGAAAACGTGACAGGAAATCATCCAGCGTCAGGCCGTGGGTCAACATCTTATCTCTCCAGTTGTTGCAGGATGCGGTTAACCTTATCAAAGGTTTCCTGATACTCCGCATCCGGCTGGCTGTCGGCAACGATCCCACCGCCAGCGGAGCAGTATATACGCCCGTTACGGGCCGTCAGCGTGCGGATGGTGATACTGGTATCCATATTTCCGCACAGGCTCAGATAGCCGATACTGCCGCACCAGGCGTTACGGCGCTGGGGCTCCAGCTCATCGATAATCTCCATCGCCCGCACTTTCGGCGCGCCGGTTATCGATCCGCCGGGAAACGCTGCGCGTAGCAGATCGCAGGCGTCCAGCTGTGGCGCGATGCGGGCGGTGATCGTGCTGACCAGATGGTGCACCGCCGGGAACGGCTCAACGACAAAGAGTTCGGGCACCCTGACCGAACCGGGCACGGCGACGCGGCCGATGTCGTTACGCATCAAATCGACAATCATCAGGTTCTCTGCACGATCTTTTGCTGAGGCCGCCAGTTTTTTTGCCTGAGCGCTATCGGCTTCGGACTCGTCGAGACGTGGCAGAGTGCCCTTAATCGGTCGGGTCTGGATGTTGCCGTCCTCAAGCTGGATAAAGCGCTCCGGCGACAGGCTTAGGATCGCAGCATCATCCAGCCGCAGAAAGGCGCTGAAGGGAGCGCGGTTGACCTGATTGAGGCGGGTAAAGGCGTCCCACTCGTTGCCCTGATAAGCAGCGTCAAAACGCTGGGCCAGATTAACCTGATAGCAGTCGCCGCTGTGCAGATATGCCTGCACCTGGTTAAATTTATCGCCGTACTCGTCGCGGCTCATATTGGCCTGCCAGGCGCTGGTCAGGGCGAAAGGCAACGAGGGCGAGGCCTGCTGCTGTTCAAGCCAGGCCAGACGCGCGGCGGCATCCCCGTGGCACAGTAGTGAGATAGCATGGCGCTGGTGGTCGACAATCAGCGCCCAGTCATAGAGACCAACCGCCATATCGGCGACGTCAATATCCTCTGCCGCCTGGGTGGGCAGCGTTTCAAACCGGCGGCCCAGATCGTAACCAAACAGCCCCAAAGCTCCCCCCTGGAACGGGTAGTCCGGACTCGGCTGCGGGTGCAGATTTTGCTGAGCCAGCGCCCGTTGCAGCAGGCTCAGCGGGTCATCCCCGGATGTGAATTGCTCGTCGCCCTCTGTGACGGTGGTTCTCGTGCCACGCGTGACCAGCGTGGCAACCGGGTCGGCGACCAGAATATCGAAACGGTTATGGGGATGATTGGCAAAACCGGAGTGCAACAGCATTGCCCAGGGAGAGGTATTCAGCGCGGAAAACCAGAATTCGGCGGCGTCCTGACGCCACGGCAGGGCGATAATTGCGGGGGATAACGTCTTCATGCATTCCTGACTCTGACCGCCCGCTGGATAATACGCGGTCGGCGTGAAATAATTAGCGCAGATAATTTAGCAGGAGTTGACGATGTTTGCAGGTTTACCTTCTCTGAGCCACGAGCAGCAGCAAAAAGCGGTGGAACGGATACAGCAACTGATGACAGAAGGCATGAGCAGCGGTCAGGCGATTGCCCTGGTGGCCGAAGAGCTGCGCGCCAGCCATACCGGCGAGCGGATAGTGGCGCGTTTTGACGATGAGGGTGACGAGGAGTAACCCCTCAGACGGCGGCGATAATTTTAATCTCGATCTTATATCGCGGATTCATCAGTTTCGCCTGCACGGTACAGCGTACCGGCGCATGACCCGCCACCACCCAGTTATCCCAGGCTTTATTCATCGCGGCAAAATCGGCGCTGTCCGGCAGGAAAATGGTGGCGTCGAGGATGCGTGATTTATTGCTACCCTGTTTCTCCAGCATGGCGTCGATCTGCGCCAGCGTATCCGCCGTCTGCTCAAACGCATCCGCATCCAGATTGGATGGCACCCCGGTGTAGTACAGGGTCTGGTTGTGGATCACGACGTCAGACCAGCGGGCCTCTGCATCAATACGTACAATTGTCATACTTCACTGCTCCCTATTTATTATCGTAAGCGTGGGGGAGAAGACTGCCATAACACGGCGAATTCGTCATCCCCGGTAGCGAAACAGGCGCGGTGCTGACATAATCACTGTCCAAATAACCAGGGGGCAGTGTGACAGACGATTTTGCAGCAGACGGCCAGTTAGCGAAAGCCATACCCGGGTTCCGCCCGCGTGAACCGCAGCGCCAGATGGCGGTCGCGGTGGAACAGGCTATCGAGGCGTTGCAACCGCTGGTCGTTGAGGCAGGCACCGGCACCGGTAAAACCTACGCCTACCTGGCGCCGGCCCTGCGTGCGGGTAAAAAGGTGATTATTTCCACCGGTTCTAAGGCACTCCAGGATCAGCTCTACAGTCGCGATCTTCCTACCGTGGCGGGGGCGCTTGAATTCAAAGGCAGCCTGGCGCTGCTGAAAGGGCGCTCCAACTACCTCTGTATCGAACGGCTTGAACAGCAGGCGTTAGCCGGTGGTGATCTGCCGGTACAAACCCTCAGCGATGTGATCCTTCTGCGCAGTTGGGCTAACCAAACCGTCGATGGCGACATCAGCACCTGCGTCAGCGTTGCTGAGGATTCTCAGGCCTGGCCGCTGGTGACCAGCACCAACGATAACTGCCTTGGCAGCGATTGCCCGCAGTATCAGGAGTGTTTTGTCGTTAAAGCACGTAAAAAAGCGATGGATGCCGACGTGGTGGTGGTGAATCACCATCTTTTTCTGGCCGATATGGTGGTGAAAGAGAGTGGTTTTGCCGAGCTGATCCCCGAGGCAGAAGTGCGCATTTTCGATGAGGCCCATCAGCTTCCCGATATCGCCAGCCAGTATTTTGGTCAGTCCCTTTCCAGCCGTCAGCTGCTGGATCTGGCAAAAGATTTTACCATCGCGTATCGCACCGAATTGAAAGATACCCAGCAGCTACAAAAATGTGCCGATCGTCTGGCTCAAAGCACCCAGGATTTTCGGATGCAGCTTGGCGATCCAGGCTATCGCGGTAATCTGCGTGAGCTGCTGGCCGACAATAATATTCAGCGTGCGCTGGTGCTGCTCGATGATGCCCTGGAGCTGTGCTATGACGTAGCTAAAATGTCACTGGGACGCTCGGCGCTGCTGGATGCCGCCTTTGAACGCGCCACCGTTTATCGTGGCCGCCTGAAGCGGTTAAAAGAGATTAACCAGCCCGGCTTCAGCTACTGGTATGAGTGCAACTCTCGCCACTTTACCCTGGCGCTGACGCCCCTGACGGTGGCGGATAAATTTAAAGAAGTGATGGCGCAGCAGAAGGGCTGCTGGATCTTTACCTCGGCGACCCTGTCGGTAAATGACGACCTGCACCATTTCACCGAGCGTCTGGGCATCAGTGATGCCGTGACAATGTTGCTGCCCAGCCCCTTTGATTATGAAAGCCAGGCACTGCTCTGCGTGCCGCGCAATCTGCCGCTGCCCAACCAACCCGGCTCGGCTCGCCATCTGGCGAAAATGTTGCGTCCGCTGATCGAGGCCAACAATGGCCGCTGCTTTATGCTCTGTACCTCCCACGCCATGATGCGTGATCTGGCCGAACAGTTCCGCGCCATGCTGACGCTGCCGGTGTTACTGCAGGGGGAAACCAGTAAGGGGCAGTTGTTAAATCAGTTTGTCACCGCCGGCAATGCTCTGCTGGTGGCAACCAGCAGCTTCTGGGAAGGGGTGGACGTGCGCGGTGATGCTCTGTCGCTGGTGATTATCGACAAGCTGCCTTTTACCTCTCCGGATGATCCGCTGCTAAAAGCGCGCATGGAGGATTGCCGCCTGCGAGGAGGCGATCCTTTTGACGAGGTTCAACTCCCGGATGCGGTTATTACCCTTAAGCAGGGCGTCGGGCGTCTGATCCGCGACGTAGACGATCGCGGCGTGCTGGTGATTTGCGATAACCGACTGGTCATGCGCCCTTATGGCGCCGTTTTCCTCGCCAGTCTGCCACCGGCCCCACGCACCCGTGATATCGCGCGGGCGGTACGCTTCCTGGCGGTGCCATCAACGCGGTAATTGTGTTAAGATGCGCGCCATTTTGCAAGAACCCCATCGCAAGAGCGCAACGATTTATGCGAATACTGGCAATTGATACCGCGACTGAGGCCTGTTCCGTCGCCCTGTCGGACAACGGTAGCACCCACGCCCATTTTGAACTCTGCCCCCGTGAACATACCCAGCGTATTCTGCCCATGGTGCAGGATATGCTGACCGCAGGCGGCCTCTCCCTTGAACAGCTTGACGTGCTGGCCTTTGGTCGAGGCCCGGGCAGCTTTACTGGCGTACGTATTGGCATCGGCATTGCGCAGGGGCTGGCGCTGGGGGCGAATCTGCCGCTGACCGGCGTCTCCACGCTGGCGACGATGGCGCAGAGCGCATGGCGTAAAACCGGCGCAACGCGCGTTCTGGCGGCGATCGATGCCCGTATGGGCGAAGTTTACTGGGCCGAGTATCAGCGCGATGAGCAGGGTTTCTGGCACGGGGAAGAGACCGAAGCCGTACTGAAGCCGGACGTGGTCAGTGAACGACTCCGTCAGTTGGAGGGTCGTTGGGCGACCGTCGGTACCGGTTGGCCAGCCTGGCCGGATATGGCGAACGGCAGCGGCCTGACCCTGACGGATGGCGAGGTTCTGCTACCGGCAGCGGAAGATATGCTGCCGCTGGCGCAGCAGCAGCTCAGTGCAGGCTATATTGTAGCGGTCGAACACGCCGAACCGGTTTATTTGCGCAACGAAGTGGCCTGGAAGAAACTTCCGGGCCGCGAATGAGTCTCATCAGGTAAGAGACTGAGTGTGAGGAGTTGCATCATGGTGGTTCGAAAAGGTATTGCTCGTTGGACAATGGTTGGCATGGTTAGCATCGCGTTAAGCGGCTGCGTAACCGTACCGGATGCAATCAAAGGCACGAGCGCGACGCCGCAGCAGGATTTAACGCAGGTGATGAACGCGCCGCAGCTGTATATTGGCCAGGAAGCCCGCTTTGGTGGCAAGGTGGTTAACATCAGTAATCAGCAGGGTAAAACCCGGTTGGAAATTGCCACCGTCCCGCTTGATAGCGGCGCGCGCCCGATTCTTGGTGAACCCTCACGCGGGCGTATTTACGCGGATGTTAACAGCTTCCTCGACCCGGTAGATTTCCGCGGCCATCTGGTCACCGTCGTCGGGCCGATTAGCGGTGCCGTTGACGGCAAGGTCGGGGAGACACCCTATATATTTATGCTGATGCAGGTCAACGGCTATAAACGCTGGCGCGTGACGCAGCAGGTGATGATGCCGCCGCAGCCGATGGACCCCTGGTTCTGGGGACCGGGGCCGGGCGCTTGGCGCTACGGTGGCTGGGGATGGTATCAGCCCGGTCCTGCCCAGGTTCAGAGTGTCGTAACGGAGTAACACTCTGTTGGATATGAAAATGAAACAGCGGCTTGTCCGCTGTTTCTTTATCTGAACGGGTCAATAAAAATAATTAGTGACAGGCTTCGCAACCTGATAAGTGATTAATTAATAAACTGGTACGCTGAGTTATTATTCTGTTAATGACTTGTTTGTTTATCGGGGCTGCGATGACGACGAATACCCATTTCAGAGGTGACGCATTGAAGAAGGTTTGGCTTAACCGTTATCCCGCAGATGTTCCGGCGGACATCAACCCTGACCGTTATCAATCCCTGGTCGAGCTGTTTGAACACTCGGCAACGCGCTACGCGGACCAGCCCGCCTTTGTTAATATGGGCGAGGTGATGACGTTCCGTAAGCTGGAAGAGCGTAGCCGGGCGTTTGCTGCCTGGCTGCAACAGGGGCTGGGGCTGAAAAAAGGTGATCGTGTCGCGTTGATGATGCCGAACCTGCTGCAATATCCGGTGGCGCTGTTTGGTATTCTGCGCGCCGGGATGGTGGTGGTCAACGTAAACCCGCTGTACACCCCGCGCGAGCTGGAACATCAGCTGAATGACAGCGGCGCGACGGCGATTGTGATCGTCTCCAACTTTGCCCATACCCTGGAGAAAGTGGTTAATAAAACGCCCATCCAGCACGTAATCCTGACCCGCATGGGCGATCAGCTCTCCACCGCGAAGGGGACGCTGGTCAACTTTGTCGTTAAATATATCAAGCGACTGGTGCCGAAATACCATCTGCCCGATGCGATCTCCTTCCGCAGCGCGCTGCAAAACGGCTACCGTATGCAGTATGTGAAGCCGGAGGTTCTTGCCGACGATCTGGCCTTCCTTCAGTACACCGGTGGAACAACCGGCGTGGCGAAGGGCGCAATGCTGACGCACCGCAATATGCTGGCTAATCTTGAGCAGGTCAATGCCACCTACGGCCCGCTGTTGCACCGAGGCAAAGAGCTGGTGGTCACCGCACTGCCGCTGTATCACATCTTTGCGCTGACCATGAACTGCCTGCTGTTTATCGAACTGGGCGGTCAGAACCTGCTGATCACCAACCCACGCGATATTCCGGGCCTGGTGAAAGAGCTGGCAAAATATCCCTTCACGGCAATGACCGGGGTCAACACCCTGTTTAACGCGCTGCTGAATAACAAAGATTTTCAGAATCTCGACTTCTCCACTCTGCATCTTTCCGCCGGTGGCGGGATGCCGGTGCAGCAGGCCGTTGCGGATCGCTGGGTTAAGCTGACCGGCCAGTATTTACTGGAGGGTTACGGCCTGACGGAGTGCGCACCGCTGGTCAGCGTAAATCCGCACGATATTGATTATCACAGCGGCAGTATCGGCCTGCCTGTGCCGTCGACGGAAGTGAAGCTGGTGGACGATGAGGGCAACGAAGTGCCGTCAGGTGAGCCGGGTGAACTGTGCGTCAAAGGGCCACAGGTGATGCTGGGTTACTGGCAGCGACCGGATGACACCGATGAAATCCTCAAGGATGGCTGGCTGTATACGGGCGATATCGCCACCGTCGACGAAGAGGGCTTTTTACGCATCGTCGATCGCAAAAAAGATATGATCCTGGTGTCGGGCTTTAACGTTTATCCGAACGAGATCGAAGATGTGGTGATGCAGCACAGCGGCGTGCGGGAAGTGGCCGCCGTTGGTGTACCTTCCGGCAGCAGCGGGGAAGCGGTGAAAATCTTTGTGGTGAAAAAAGATGAATCCTTAACCGAAGACGCGCTTGTCACGTTCTGCCGCCGCCAGCTGACCGGTTACAAGGTACCAAAGCTGGTGGCATTCCGTAGCGAACTGCCCAAGTCGAACGTCGGGAAGATTTTACGACGAGAACTGCGTGACGAAGCGCGCGGTAAAGTGGACAATAAGGTCTAAGCTTCGAGTTAGTCACCCAGACGCCGGTTTAGCCGGCGTTTTTTATGGGCGCAAAACACCAGGATATGACAATTTGAATTACCAGATGATCACCACCAATGACGGGCTGGCTACCCTGTGTGAGATTGCAGGCCAGGCTCCGGCTATTGCGCTGGATACCGAATTTGTACGCACCCGCACGTACTACCCGCAGCTGGGGCTGATCCAGCTTTTTGACGGCGAACACCTGGCGCTAATTGATGCCGTGACCATTACCAACTGGGAGCCGCTGCGTACGCTGCTGCTGAACCCCGAGGTGACCAAGTTTCTCCATGCCGGAAGCGAAGACCTGGAAGTTTTCCTCAACACGCTGAGCTGCATGCCAAATCCGCTGATTGATACCCAGATCCTCGCCGCATTCTGTGGACGCCCAATGTCCTGGGGCTTCGCTGCGATGGTTGAAGAGTATGAAGGTATCGCTATCGATAAAAGCGAATCGCGCACCGACTGGCTGGCTCGCCCGCTGACTACCCGTCAGTGTGACTACGCTGCCGCCGACGTCTGGTATCTACTGCCGATCGCGCATCGTCTGCTGGCGGAAACCGAAGCCGCAGGCCGTCTTTCTGCCGCGCTCGACGAATGTCGCTTAACGATGCTGCGCCGTCAGGAAGTCACCGACCCGACAGAGATCTGGCGAGATATCACCAATGCCTGGCAGCTGCGTCCTCGTCAGCTGGCCTGCCTGCAGCTGCTGGCTGACTGGCGTTTGCGCAAAGCCCGCGACAGCGATATGGCGGTGAACTTTGTGGTGCGCGAAGAGCACCTGTGGTCGGTGGCACGGCATATGCCGGGCAGCCTGGGCGAGCTGGACGCGCTGGGGCTGTCCGGCAGCGAAATCCGCTTCCACGGCAAAACGCTGCTGAGCCTCGTAGAAAAAGCGCAGGCATTACCGGATGAGAGCCTGCCGGAGCCGTTGCTTAACCTGATGGATATGCCAGGCTACCGCAAAGTCTTTAAAGAGATTAAAGCCCTGGTCCAGCAGGTAAGTGAAGAGCAGGGCGTCAGCGCTGAGCTGCTGGCTTCGCGCCGGCAGATTAACCAGTTGCTGAACGGGCACTGGCAGCTTAAGCTGCAGTCGCTGCCACCGGAGCTGATTTCCGGCTGGCGTGGAGAATTGATGGCCGATCGTCTTAATACTCTGTTAAGCAATTATCCGCGCGGGTAAAAATAAAAAAGGCAGAATGATTTCTGCCTCTTTTATTTCTTCGCGGCCTTGCCGTGCTTACTTTGACTCTTCGGCTTCCGGCAGGGTGACGTTAAGTTCCAGAATGGAAATATCGTCGCCTTTCTGCTCCAGCTGCACGGTGACCATTTCCGGATCGATTTGCACGTATTTGCAGATCACTTCCAGAATGTCGCGCTTAAGCTGTGGTAAATAGTGCGGCTCTGAATCGCTGCGGCGGCGCTCCGCCACGATGATTTGCAGGCGCTCTTTCGCAATGTTTGCGGTGCTCTTTTTTCTTGAAAGAAAAAAGTCCAGTAATGCCATAAATTATCCTCCGAACAGGCGTTTGAGGAAACCTTTCTTCTCTTCTTCAACGAAGCGGAAAGGACGTTCTTCTCCCAGCAGACGTTCCACCGTATCAGCATAGGCCATACCGGCATCGGCTTCCGCATCAAGGATCACCGGCTCGCCCTGGTTAGAGGCACGAAGCACGGACTGATCTTCCGGAATAACACCGACCAGCTTGATACGAAGGATTTCCAGTACGTCTTCCATACTCAGCATATCGCCTTTATTGACGCGCCCCGGGTTATAGCGTGTCAGCAGCAGATGCTCTTTAATCGGATCCTGTCCGTTCTCGGCGCGGCGTGATTTCGACGCCAGGATGCCCAGAATACGGTCAGAGTCGCGCACGGATGACACTTCCGGGTTGGTGGTAATGATCGCTTCATCAGCGAAATACAGCGCCATCAGCGCGCCGGTTTCGATACCTGCAGGGGAGTCGCAGACGATAAAGTCGAACTCCATCTTTTTCAGCTCATCCAGCACTTTCTCCACGCCTTCGCGGGTTAGCGCGTCTTTATCACGGGTCTGCGAAGCGGGGAGAATAAAGAGATTCTCAGTACGTTTATCTTTAATCAGCGCCTGGTTTAGCGTGGCATCACCCTGGATAACGTTAACGAAGTCATACACCACGCGGCGTTCGCAGCCCATGATCAGATCGAGGTTACGCAGGCCGATATCAAAATCGATAACGACGGTCTTCTTTCCCTTCTGGGCGAAACCAGTGGCGATGGCCGCGCTGGAGGTGGTCTTGCCAACACCTCCTTTACCCGAAGTCACAACAATAATGCGTGCCATAGTAATTCCTAGTTAAAAGGGATTAATTTAACGATTGAACAGTCAACGCGTTCTCTGCCAGACGTAGACGTGCCGCTTTGCCATAAAATTCGGCCGGGATTTGATCGCTCAGCCAGTATTCCCCGGCGATAGAGACCAGTTCTGCCGCCAGGTGGGTGCTAAAAATCTGGGCGTCTCGCTCGCCGCCCGCGCCTGCCAGCGCGCGTCCCCGCATAATACCGTAGACGTGAATATTGCCGTCTGCAATTAACTCCGCGCCGGCACTGACGTGGCTGGTCACAATAAGATCGCAGTTTGGTGCATAGATACGCTGACCGGAACGAACCGGAACATCGATAAGACGCGTTTTGGTAACAGCAGGAGCAGCAGGTGCCGGTTCGGCTGAGACGGGTTTGGTGGCCGACGCTGAACGCGTGGTTTTCTCTTTGCCTTCGGTTAGCAGGGGAAGTCCGACGCGCTCGATCTCGGCTTTCAGTCCTGCATCTTTACAGCCGCTGACGCCTACCACCCGCAGCCCGGATTCGGAAATAGCCTTCTGTAGTTGCGCCCAGTTTATCGGACCCGGCAGAGCGCTAACGTTAACCACGACGGGAGCATGCTGTAAAAACGCTGGTGCCTGGGCGATTTTTTCCTCTAACGCCTGACGGATAACTTCGGGCTTTGCCTCATGCAGGTGAACCACAGATAAGGTGAAGCTACTGCCTTTTAGCTCAATTGGCGTGTTTGACATCCTGGCCTTACTCAATTTGCTGTTCGCTACAACCCGTTGCAGCGATATTCCGAAGACTATCAGGCATGTTATAGTCCCTGCTATATTCAGGCAAGTCGCCATCCCGTTTTATTCCGAGTAAATATATGTTTTGTGCTATCTACCGTAGTCTCCGTCGCGACCAGACCTATCTCTACGTTGAGAAGAAAGATGACTTCTCACGCGTACCGCCAGAATTGATGGCTGGTTTCGGTCAGCCTCAGCTGGCAATGCTGTTGCCGCTGGACGGACGTAAAAAACTGGTCAATGCCGACCTGGAAAAAGTCAAAGCAGCATTGGCCGAACAGGGCTATTACTTACAGTTACCGCCGCCGCCGGAAGATTTACTCAAACAGCATCTGGCCGGGCAGGGACGTCGTAATAGCTAACCCTTATCTTCACATAATGAAACGTCAGGGGAAACGCATGTATCAACATCATAACTGGCAGGGGGCGCTGCTGGATTATCCGGTCAGTAAAGTCGTGTGCGTGGGCAGCAACTATGCCCGCCATATTCAGGAAATGGGCAGCGCCACGCCGGATGAGCCGGTGCTATTTATCAAACCCGAAACGGCGCTGTGCGATATCCGCCAGCCGTTGGTATTGCCACAGGGGCTCGGCTCCGTCCACCATGAAGTGGAGCTGGCGATTCTGATTGGTGCGACGCTGCGTCAGGCGACAGAGGATCACGTCCGTAAAGCGATCGCGGGCTATGGCCTGGCGCTGGATCTGACCCTGCGTGACGTACAGGGGAAAATGAAAAAGGCCGGTCAGCCGTGGGAAAAAGCCAAAGGCTTTGACAACTCCTGCCCGATTTCGGGTTTTATCCCGGTTGAGTCCTTTGAAGGCGATGCGCAAAACAGCATCCTGACGCTTAAAATTAACGGCGACGTGCGCCAACAGGGGAGCACAGCCGATATGATCCATAACATCGTGCCGCTGATTGCCTATATGAGTCGTTTCTTCACCCTGAAGGCCGGCGATGTCATTTTGACCGGCACACCGGAAGGCGTTGGCCCGCTAGCCAGCGGCGATGCGCTGGAGCTGGGGCTCAACAATCTGACCCTGAGCACGCGCGTACTGTAACGCCTGTTTGCCGCCCTTTGTGGCGGCAAAACTTGCATCAGGAAGCCAGAGTGGTTATAAGGTGCAGCTTGATGTTAAAGGCGGATTTTTTGATGAGCGATTTACCCTTCTGGCAGACTAAAACCCTTGATGAAATGACCGATGCGCAGTGGGAATCCCTGTGTGACGGCTGCGGGCAATGCTGCCTCCATAAACTGATGGATGAAGATACGGATGAGATCTACTTCACCAACGTCGCCTGCCGCCAGTTAAATATCAAAACCTGCCAGTGCCGTAACTACGAGCGTCGCTTCGAGTTCGAACCTGACTGCATCAAGCTGACCCGCGATAATCTGCCGACCTTCGAATGGCTGCCGCATACCTGCGCCTACCGTCTGCTGGCGGAAGGCAAAAACCTCCCTGGCTGGCATCCGCTTATCGCCGGCTCAAAAGCCGCCATGCACGGTGAGCGTATCTCCGTGCGTCATATTGCGGTAAAAGAGTCCGAGGTGCGCGACTGGCAGGATCATATCTTAAACAAACCCGAATGGGCCGACTGAGGCGTTGAATAGAAAGGGTTTTCTGCTTACTGATTTACTGCATGGGGCATGGGTGGGGCATTGTCACTAAAGTTCGTATTCAAAATAGCCAGTTGATTGCTGTTATTGTCGATCATCCATTTCCCGTAAACGTTATAAACCATCTGCGCCGATGCGTGGCCCATTTGGTTGGCTACAAAGTTCGGGTTAACTCCAAATCCTAATGACCAGCACGCGTACGTGTGTCTCGACTCATAAGCTCTCCGGTGTCTGATTCCGGCACGCTTAGAGGTTCGCAGCTCTCCAGCTACCTTCCTGTTTTTGGGCGTATCGGGAACGCCCAGGCTTTCACGCACCCTCACTCCCTGATAGATAAACCACAGGCGCAGGTTGCCTTCGTGGCTTTCCACCCCGGTTGGATACTTAGTCATACTTCATCCTCTTAGTCGAAAGGAGGGGGTATTTAAGCAGATTTTTGGCGGGGGATCGCCGGGCGTTGTCTTTCAATCCAGTTATCGACTTCGTGGCGGTTGTAGAGGATAGGGGAGTTGTCCTTCGGCTGGCCGTCTCCAGAGTAGTGACGATACTCCCTGCCTTCCATCCACGACTTCTCTCGCGCAGACTTGATAGCGTTTTTGGTCAGGCCGGTGATCGCCATCAACACCTCTTCCGATACCCACTTATTGGGGACCAACTGGATTACTTCGTTCATGGTTTACTCCAGGCAAAAAGAAGCCCCGACATGCGGGGCAATAACATCAAGGGATGACGGGCTTTCGCACCCAATAGCCAGCTCATAACTGGCTATTAGTTGCGGGTCAGTTTCTAAAGTAGAAAGAGGCGTGATGAAGCGTCTTATTTTTTCCTAAAGTTATGAATGAATTTGTCGTTGAATACTATTCAAGGCTATTAAGGAGTTATGTATGCAAAACAGAATAGAAGATTTAGCAGTTGGCGATTGGTTCGAGACCGAAAATGGGACCACTATGTTGTTACTCAATTGATTGAAAAAGGACAGGTTGCAGCCAAAAAACTAAGTGATGAAGAGTTTGTTAGCATCGAAGATATCAAGGCTATTAAAGGTGTTTTGCTTAAATAATTTTGAATGATGCTTTAGGTTGGGAAAAGCTCAGTAACTGATAACGTGTTTTCTGCGCTTTTCCTTTTCAAGCTGGCATTCAACGCACATCGTGCAGCCCGGGTTAGCTTTCCGGCGAGCCTCCGGCAGTTCATCGTCGCACTCTTCACAATGCGTAGCCGACACCGCACCCCGATTAAGACGGTGAGCCTGAATAGCGTGGTCTCGATACATATCTTCGAGAGCGCTGGCCTGATCGATTATTTCTCCTGGCATGTTGCACGCTCCGACATGATTTCGAATTTTTGCTCGTCGGTGAGGATGTCACCTGACACTATTGCAATCCGATCACCCTGACTCCATGACACTGGTTCGCTTTCTTTGATTGCTTTGTTCAGTGCGTCAGCAGCATCGCGAATTGCCTGAGAAAGGCTGTAGTAGTCCTCACCTTCTGGGATGATCTCTTCGCAATGTTGTTCAACATCGAATTCAGGTGGGTAGTTTGGATTGCAGATAACCAGTTGCAATTCGCTCGGTAGCACTGAGTTAAGGGTGAGGGCTACAGAAAACGCCACTGGCAGCCGGGGCAGAAAATACAACGCGCTCATTACCCGCCACGTTATCAGCTACAACATGACAACTCAGAAGGTGGATTACACGAAACGGCCATCTAGAAAGTTTGCAGATATTGCACTAGATAAATGGTTGATGGTTGGAGGGCAGCCAGAGTCCAGTATAGATATTTATGGTCTCTACCAGATACAAGCTGAGATTGACGCTGTTGATCCGCGTCTGGGCTACTTCGATTACACATTTGATGATGATATTTCACTCGGCTCAAGGATGGAAAAATTTGTGATGTGGCCAGCGTGTCTGTTTATGATGACAACGGTGTCCTGTCCTTTACTCGTGATAATAGAAAAACATCTGCAGCAACAATCTTCAACAGATCGAATACCAAACAAGACGGTTATTCATTGTCGTTTGATATGACTCTGCCTGGTGGATATGACGGAGTTGAAGTTCAGTTTCGAAATCCCGACACCAATAAACAGGATTACGTTCGTTACCGAATTGTGGGAGATAGCATTGAAGAAGGTGAGCCAACGAAGGCCAAAAAGTTCGAGATGCTTTACATCAGGAACAGATTTCAGGCCAATGAGCGCGCCCTAAGGGAATGCAAACGTCTGATCTATTCCAGGACGGCAATGGCTTTCACAGCGCTCGCTGACGGTGAATGGGTGAACGTGGGAGATATGGTTTTAGTTCCTGATACCTACGATACCAACCAACAGGCAGGATACATTGTCGCGCGGACAGGTAATGAGTTCGAAACCAGTGAGCGCATTAATTTCACTGATTTGATGTATGTGCAGATCACTGACGCAATGGGGACCACAACCGCCAGATACCGGGCATATCCTCGTACTGACACACCGTTTGGATTCAGCGCGGATGTACCTGATATTTCTCTTAACCTCTATGACGGATTCGACGTTCAGTCACCGTCAAGATACGCAATAGCCACCTCCGAAGAACTGAATGCAGGACAATGGACTATCACAGCCAAGCAGCCGGATGGTAAGGGTAGTACAGCATTAACTCTCGCAGAATACAGCGTTCTGATTTACTCATAGACCAACCAAATCACCACAACCCGGCCACCGCGCCGGTTTTTTTATGGAATAAATATGGCTACGCAACCAACAAGCAATCCAGTCCCAAGTGAATCAGCTCGCGATCTAAAATTCAATGCCGGGAAAATTGACGAGTTCGTTACGTCTCTGGCGCAGCAATACACCGATCGCTTTGGCAATGCACATTACACCATTGAAGGCCTGCGTTGGCTGGCGCAGCAGGCGATTGCCCAGTATGGGTGGATACCAGTGGGTACATTCCAGGCTGGTGCAACGTTAACGATCCCGAATCAGATTCTGAAAGACGAAACCGATGGTGAATACTACCGCTGGGATGGTTCACTTCCTAAGACTGTGCCTTCTGGCTCTACGCCTTCATCTACTGGTGGGGTTGGTGTTGGAGCCTGGATCAGCGTTGGGGACTCTGCGTTACGCACCATGCTCGCATCTTCAACTGGATCGTCGATGGTTGGCCTTCCACCTCAGGGCAAATTGTCTGACGTTATCAACTGGGTTACGCCGGAGCAATGGAGACATTTGGTTGATGTTACAAATGACTGGTCTGCAGCGATGCAGGCTGCCAATGACTATGTGGCTTCAATTGGTGGGGGGAAAGTAATATGCGCTGCAAAAAAATACTGGGGCTGCAATATCCGCAGAAGTCCACTGGTATTTTTTGAGGGTCAGGGGGTATCAGCAACAACGATCAAAGCACCAGATGGGTGGGATGCTGCCGGTGTTATTGTTGATGAAGGTTTCGAAACATATGCTTCATCCGCTGACCAGGGAGCTTATGGTGGCGGAGTTAGCAAAATGTTCATTGACGGGAACTATGAAAACTTTGCAGGCACTCCATCTAAAATGTCGGGCAATGGCGTTCTGTTTGCTGGTGCAGGGATAGAAATTAAGGAACTTGAGGTTCAATATGCACCAGCCACAGGTTATGTGAAGCTAAATTATGCTGGGTCCCCGAATCAGCACCCTGACTATTGGACTCGCGACAAGGGTCAATATGCAGTTAGCTCTAATACCGATATTTGCGTAAAAAATTGCGGTAATGACTGCATGTTTGTTGATGATGCAGATTCTCTTTATCACCGGATTCTTGCTGGCCTTCCTGCTTTTGGAGTTGGTACGCAGGTCACCAGCTTCTGGGACACAACTCGCAGATGTGCGGCCATGCACGTAAATGCTGGATCTGATTACTACAAATTCATTGCTATGGATATCATGGTGGATGGGGGCTTGTGCTTGGCTCTGGAGACTATACGAGATATCCAGCGACAATCAGAGCTGTCAACATCATCGTGGAGTCTGTTAGTAACGCCCTTTGGGCGAGGCCAACATGTCAGGTGCAGGGGACTCAGTGGGAGTTCCACAGTATAAGCATGAGCCAGTCATTGCCTGAAGTTCCTTTGCTTGGGACGTATGCACCCGGCGTAGTCATTGAGAGCGGTCAGTTCATTACTGGGCAGCAAGAGAGACGAATAGTCAGTGACTATGGACTGATCAGATTTAGCAATCTGTCACAAAGTGGCTCCAATCCTACAATAGGATTCTCGGGAACCCACATCGCTTTAGCCGGAGAAAACAACACTGCCCAGGTGCAAATCCAGCGCAGTCTTTTCTTCTCACCTGAAATGGGCGGGATAGGTTTAATGCTTGCCGGGCTTAACAATGTAGTTAAAAACGGAAGCGTAATAACTGGCTTTCTTGGTGTAGACTCCTCTGGCACAGATAGCGCCGCTATTCAGGTTCAGCCATCTGCTACCGCGACTGTAGATATTGATATACATCGCTGCAAAGTTGGCCTCAGATGGACAAACAATGCAAGCCAACCACTTGTTTCAGGAAGAATTAATATGAAGGATAATATTAATACCCTTCAGGTGGCTTACGCAAACGCAAGCGCTACTCAGTGTATGAGTGTGGAAATCACCACACCTGGCGGCGGAGGAAACAGACAGTCAGCATTGAGTGCCGCAGGGGCTGTGAGCGTTACTGCATCAGGTCAACAGACGATCACCGTGTCGGGATTGAACTTACCTTACGTTCCATCTACACAAGAAGTAAAAGCATGGTGTTTTAACGATCAGGCAACGGCGCAGACAATTTACGCCGAGCCTCAGTACATTAACTACATTCAAACCGAGTCAACAGTGAGCGCTTTAGTTTTCAGAGTAAAAGTCAATCCAGTTTCAGGAGCTGCATCTGGTCAACGGCTTGGCGTGAAGTTGAACTAGCTTATGAGTTCCAGGGATGGAATTCACCTGCTCCCTGATATAGACTTCCGGCAGAAATATGATCGGGGGTTACGTGGAATTTAGAAAGGATATCAATGGACTTAGGGCGTTCGCGATTTTGGGCGTGCTAATTTTCCATTTTAATCATAATGCACTGCCAGCGGATTTTCAGGAGTAGACGTGTTTTTCGTTATCTCTGGATTTCTGATGACGAAGATAATTTTCACTGGGATTGACGGCAATAAGTTTTCAATACTTAAGTTCTATGCCGCCAGATGCAGGAGAATTATCCCTGCACTGGTCGTGCTGTGCGCTGCATTAATGGCTTTTGGATGGTTCAATCTCGCCCCATTTGAATATCAGAAACTGTCATATAACAGTCTTTCCAGTATATTCTTCATTTCTAATATTGCGTACTGGGCTGATTCGTCATACTTCTCCACAGATTCAGCATCAAACTGGTTGCTGCATACATGGTCTCTGTCAGTTGAGTGGCAGTTCTATCTCTTATATCCTCTAATTATTGCCGGAATATCGAAGATTTCCAGCCGTGACGTCGCAGCTAAAACGTTATGCTTATTGTTTGTTTCCAGTATCGGTTTGAGTTCATGGCTGGCCTACGCCTATCCTACGTCCGCCTTTTACCTACTTCCATCAAGAGCATGGGAAATGATAGCTGGAGGATTGGTTTTTCTTTTCCCTGTCGTGGCGACGATGCGGACAAGAAAGGCAATGCTCTATTCAGGAGTTATTACGATAATTCTTTCATTTGTTTTCATGAATGAATCGCTGTCCTGGCCTGGAGTGTGGGCTGCAATCCCAGTGGTTGGCGCTTGTTTGATACTTTCCTCTTCAATTTATGATAATTTCATCACTGGGAACTGGTTATTCCAAAGGATAGGTGATAGCTCATATTCAATATACTTATGGCACTGGCCTTTTGTTGTATTCCTGTTCAACAAATTTCTTCTTGACAATGCATGGTATCTTTCGTCAGGAATTTTACTGTCTTTTATTTTTGGATATTCATCATTTAAGTTCGTCGAAGGTAAAGCAAAAAAGGCAAAGCTCACACATACGTTTTTAACGTCCATCTCAGTAGCTATTTTATTGACTTTGATATACAGAACCCATGGCGCCGATGTCGCATTTAGAGAGATAGCTAAAGATGCAAAGGCAAATTATCCGACTATGTATAGCCGAGATAACTACTACAATAAAAACGTCTATAAACCATACATGGAAGATTGCAACTATTATGACGCCGTGAAATCCAAAGCTAAGGAGTCGGTGCCTGAATATTGCAATAAAGTAAAAGGAACTGGCGGAATTGTGATCTGGGGAGACTCTCACTCTCAGGCGCTGGGGGTGGGTATCAGGAAAGAATATGCAAATATCCCTGTTTACCAGGTTGCATCTTCAGCATGCAGACCAGGGCTAAAGATGGACTGGAGAGTAAAAGGCGAAGTTAAAAAGGCGTGCGAAAATGCACTGTCTGCTGCCATGGAACTGATAGGCAAGGTTAAGCCTGATATCGTCATCATGGCTCAGGTAGCTAAGCATGAAGAAAATGATTATCCAGCGATTGAGAAAAAGCTCAAATCTTTAGGGGCTAAGTCAGTTATCGCTGTTGGCCCAGTCCCACAGTATATGACTGCACTACCGGTGGTAATTGCTGATCGCCACTGGGATAAGGGAGAGGTTCGCTTTTCTGACCCGGCTCTTGTTAAGCACGTCATGGACACTGATAAAATCATGCTGGGTAAACATATGGATGATGGCTACATAAGATATGTTTCTCTTATAGAAAAGCTTTGCAGTGGAGACGTCTGCCTGGCAAAAGTAGATGATGACAACACTCCGCTGGTTTGGGATTACGGCCACATGACCATAAAGGGATCAGAGTTGGTGACTGATACCATACTTAAGCCGGTAATCGATAGAGCACAAAAAAAATAGCATTATCCAACAACTGACTAGCCCACTCAGGTGGGCTTTTAAGTTAAAAACTGGTGCGCACCGAAACATGACTAAAGGGAGCATTTACCTTGCCGGACCCCAACGGGCGGGTAAAGCCGCGCGGCATAACAGCAGCACGCTGATGGAAGTGCTGGATCAGCTAAACGCGAAAGACGGTTGCGGTACTCTCTATTTTGCCGGTCAGGGAATACAGCCGCAGTGGCAGATGAAAAGGGATATGTTATCCCCCCGGTACACGACGAGATTTTCCGATTTGTTGGTTGTTCGATAATTCGGCAGATGCTCGATTGATGCCAAAAGGAAAAAGGCAGCGATATGATCTTGCTCGTACTTTTATGTGTCACTGATGATGTGTTCTATAGAGGGGCGTTATCAGAAGGGTAATGTGGGTACATTTTGTTTTTTGTACACCTTTATGTACACATTTTGCTAAGTGAAGCAAATAAACACTTTTAACCTACTGATATAAATAAACTTTTTCAACTTGTATGTGCTCTTTCCTTCAGAGTGGCAGTTGATGTAAATTCTGGAGCAAGTACAACCGCCGCCATAAGAGCGAAACTAAATTAATGATATTTGCCAAAGGATGGGCTATAAATACAGAAATATATTAGAGTTACTTTGGTGAAAAAATTGAACAGGAATGCATCAATTGATGTGTCAAGAGCACTCGCCGTGATGCTTGTCACATTATTTCATGTCTCGCGGGGACCTTCTCTTCCTACGTACCCAGTAGGGGATTTTGATATATTTGGTTTTTTAGCAAATGGATGGGTTGGCGTCGGGATATTTTTTATTATATCTGGCTATTGTATGGGGATTTCTACAGAGCGTGATTTCAAAGATGGCCTCAGTATACCCAATTATATAAAGTATTCGTTGAAGAGACTGATGAGAATTGCACCTCCTTATTATATATCAATTGCTGTTTGGGTATTGATAATCAAGGTGTATCAGATAGCGCCAAAGCCAACCGAAATAAGAGATATTGTCACGCATCTTACTTTTATTCACAATCTTTTTCAGGACACGTTCTTCGGTATTTCTGGCGTTTTTTGGTCGATTGGGGTTGAAATGCAGTTCTATCTAATCCTTCCCTTCATCATCGCATTATGTAGAGGGATGTTCTCGTCTTTATTGGTATTGCTGGTCTGTCTTGGTGTATCGATTGCAATCTCAGGAAGTGATTTAAGTATTGTGTATAAATGGGGACTTATGAATTATTTAGTTCTTTTTGTATACGGCTGGATTCTATACACACACAGAGATTTTATATTAAAAGTGATAAACATCACAAAAATAATCTACATTGCAGTGCCTATGTTTATTCTTTTGATCAACTATAAATTTGAAGGTGGCAACAATCAAAAAATGTATGAAATGCTTATCGCTTTTACTTATGGAATAATCATGTTAAAAATTGGGGATGTGATTACAGGTGATAGCAAATCTAAATTACTTTCTGTTATTCTTTTAATTGGTCAGGCGTCATTTTCAATATACTTATATAACTACATTTACAATTTTGTAATGCCACGTACTCAATCACTATTTTCAATTGCTTTCATGTTTGCAGGAGTGCTTGGGTTTGGAATCATAATGTATCTCCTTGTTGAGGTAAACACTGAGAAACTTAGGTTTATTCTATTCAAGAATAAAAACAAATCTAATGCCCCTGAATTAGCAGATGAAAATTCGTCAACTGTCGCCTGCAAATAATCATAACAACATCATCCACATCATCTACATCATTCACATAGCCCACTCAGGTGGGCTTTTTGTTTTGGGTATTAATGCCATTATAGTCAGAAAGTGACTGAATTATATATTCATCCTCAGAGATTCCTTTGCTTGCAGCGGCCTGTTTTATCGCAGCAGCTAAGTCCTCAGGCAGCTGGATGGTCATATCAAAGAACCCGCTCGGAGCATCGCTAATATCGAACTCTGACGTATCGCCATTGGCAAGCCACGAAAAAGGCACAAGCAACCCTTTAGCCAACTTGGCAATCACATTAGCTCGCGGTTTGTTAACCCTGGCCTCATAGCGCGAGATCTGTGCTGCCGCCACGCCCGATTCTTTCGATAGTTGCTCTTGCGACCAACCTAGTTGTGCGCGTCGTTCAATCATGCGAGAAGCAATATCATCATGTTTAGTCATATTTAGTATTGAAGTGTATTGACATGGTTTATTTTGAGCCATAAGATTCACTATACATGATTGTTCATGACACTTAAATACTAATGGTGACGAAATGAGAAAGAGGAAATCTATAGCTGATATACATGATATCAGCCTGATGAAGCTCAAATTTTACCGATTGGTTCGTAGTGAGGCTTCAAGTGAGTGCATGCTGTGGTCTGGTGCTTTGAATTTCTATGGCTATGGGCAATTTTCATTTGAGGGGCGCACATGGTCAGCGCACCGATTGGCATATGAAATTGCCAATGGACCTATATTCCAGGATGCAAAAAAGTGGTGGGTTCTCCATAAATGCGACAATCCAGCCTGTTGCAATCCGAATCACCTTTATCTTGGCGACGCGAAAGACAATGTGAACGACATGATAGACAGAAAGCGGCAGCGGATGGGTTTCAAGCGATATGGTAGTGCAGAAAATACTCGCTTTGGGAGAGTCTTCTATGAAATTGGTGGAGAAATAAAAACGTTATTTGAAAGGGCTTATTTGTTGAATGTGAACCCTTCCACGCTTGATCAGCGGTTATCAGCTGGTTGGCCTGAGGAGGATCTCGGTATGTCATCGAAAGCATACAAGCGTCATTTAAAGATAGATTGTCAAACCAACTACAGGAGATTTTCAGGGACAGAAGAAGTTGAGAATTATAAGAGCGAAACCTCGAAGGCAGCCACCTGCGAGGTCTCTAATTTACCAGTTAATCTTGAGACAACTGATATGAATAGTTTAGCAACTCAGACCGCTACTATCAACGTGCCGTTTCATGGTGACAATCTGTATCTGGTAAATTTCAATGGGCAGCCATATGTTCCAATGAAGCCAGTTGTTGAGGGGATGGGCCTTGCTTGGGGTGCGCAGTTTATTAAGATTAAACAACGCTTTAATTCAACTATATCGGAAATCGAAATGGTTGCTATGGATGGCAAAAAGCGAGATATGACGTGTTTAGCCTTGCGCAAGCTCCCAGGCTGGCTGCACACCATTAACGTCGGGAAAGTGCGTCCTGAGCTTCGTGACAAGGTTGCTCGGTACCAAGAAGAGTGCGATGACGTTCTCTACCAGTATTGGATGAAAGGTGAGGTTAAAAATCCCCGCAAGAAAACTACCGTCGACGAGCGCACCCCATTGCGCGATGCAGTAAACATGCTTGTAGGTAAGAAAGGACTCCGTTATGACGATGCATACACTATGGTTCATCAGCGCTTTGGCATTGATAGCATTGACGAGCTTTCACTCGAACAGATCCCGCTGGCCGTAGAGTACATTCATCGTGTAGTGCTGGAAGGTGAGTTTCTTGGAAGACAGGAGGCGTTACCCGCTCCAGAGTTGGATATCAATTTCCCAATTTCATGGTTCGTTGAAAATGCGCCGTATACAGTTATTCGTCAACAATGTGGCGACACGATAACCCTTGACCGTGCTGCGCTGGTTGATTGCAGTCCAGCATATAAGTTGGTATCCGTACTCACAAAGGCTGGATATGACGTTAGTGCGGTAATTGCTGAGTTAAAGGCTTTGCGATCCATCATGGATGAACAGAGTTGGGCGATGAAAGAAATCGCTTCCTACGTCGCTGTTCGTGACAGGTCTTGCCACCGAATTAGTCTGTAATTAACACCAAGAAAACCAGACCCGCTTAACTGCGGGTTTTGTTTTAGCACGCCCACAACGATACGTGGTCAGGTGAGCTTGATGACTGCCCGGTGATGTGATGGGGCATGTATGGGGCAAAAAATTAGCGCAAAACAACTCAAAACCTCCGAAGGTAGTGATTCGTCTTGCGCTAATGCATTGCTTTTACCTACTTCCTATTCACTTCAGCACAGTATCATTTCATACTACCGCCTATCTTAAACAAACCCGGATGGGCCGATTAGTTTCTATATAAAGCCAGCCCGCCTGATGTGGGCTATTAATTGAACGAAAGTGCAGGAATGAGAGATGCGTTACTTATGGCTGATGCTTTCGCTACTGGCCGCAGGCTGCGCCGGAAAGTCCGATCTTCAACTACAGGAAGAGGCCCACAGCGCGGTTGTGGCCAAAATGGCGGTCTTTAACGATAAAGAGTCCTGCGCGAAAGTGATGGACAAAAAAGCGCTGACCTTCGGTGCAGACGCTAACAAAATGGCGATGAAACTCTGCGGTGGGATCTTCGACTGGGAAAAACCGATTGTACTCTCAGAGGTGAAAATCTATCGCGGTAAAACGCCCGCCGTTTGCGGCGTGGCATCCGGCGTCAGCCGTGCAGGAAGCCGGTTAGGAACGCGGTTTGTCTGGCATCCAGCGGCCGTTTCAACGGTGAATTTAAAGCCCGTATATCCGCTGATGGGCAGCGACAAAATGCGTGATGCCTGGCATGCGCTGAATAAGATCTACCAGGATGTTGACAGGCAGTATTGCCAATAAAAAAACGCGCCGGGGCGCGTTTTTTTATTTAACGGCTGAAGAGGTCGCGGCGCTTAGGTTTGAAAGGCTGAGCGATCAGCACCAGCACGCCAACAATAAAGTAAGTGGCAAAGATAGCCAACAGCCACTGCGGCATTTCCAGCGTCAGAAATTCCCACTGGCGTACGGAGCAGTCACCGGAAGCGACAAACATCTGCGGCACCCATTTGTCCAGCGGCAGCCAGCTCGGGAAGCTGGCGGCAAAATCGCAGGTCACAAACGGAGAAGGGTGCAGCTGCATCATCGTGTGCTGATACGCCAGTTCAATCCCGCGCCAGGCACTGTACAGCCAGACTGCGATAGCCACGTAACGCAGCGGCGTTTTGGGGGCGATCGCGCCAACCAGCCCGGCAGCCAGCACGCCCAGCAGCGCACATCTCTCATAAATACAGAGCACGCAAGGCTGGAGATTCATTACGTGCTGGAACCACAGCGCCACGACTTCCAGCGCGAACGCGGTCAGCGCTATCAGTAACCAGGCGCCGCGACCGCGTGAGCACTGGTTTAAAAATCGCAACATAATCATTTCCCTGGAAATATTTAGTCAAGGCAGTGTAAACGAATTTACCCCGCACACCAGTAGCGCACAAAAAAATAAAACGTAAACGGGCGTTTATGATGTTACAAGTCAAATCGGGCGACAATGCGCCCGATCATCTTTAGTGAGCGATACCCGGAGGCAGCACGCTAATCCAGCCTTGCGAGGTCATCCATTCGGTTAACGGCACCAGCGCAAACGCTACGCAAAGCCACCCGACCAGGCTCAGCACAATGGTATAGGGCAGCGCCATCCACACCATACGGCCATACGAGAGGCGGATCAGGGGAGCAAGAGCGGAGGTGAGTAAAAACAGAAACGCGGCCTGGCCGTTGGGGGTCGCCACGGAGGGCAGATTAGTACCGGTATTAATGGCGACGGCCAGCAGGTTAAACTGCTCCACGCCGTAGGCGCCGTGCAGCAGAGCATTTTTCGCCTCGGTAATATAGACCGACCCCACAAAGACGTTATCGGAAATAGACGACAGGACGCCGTTGAAAATATAGAACAGCGACAGCTGCGACTGCGGCGAAGCCTGCAAAACAAAAGCAATGAGCGGTGAGAAAAGCTGTTGATCGACAATGACCGCGACCACGGCGAAAAAGGCCGTCAGTAGGGCAGTGAAAGGCAGGGCCTCGCTAAAGGCTTTACCAATAGTATGCTCATCGGTAATCCCGGTCAGGGAGGTTGCCAGAATAATCACCGACAGGCCAATCAGGCCAACCTCCGCCAGATGCAGGGCGAGGGCTATAATCAGCCAGACGGCAATCAGGGCCTGGGTACACAGACGCACCTTATCCTGACGGGTGCGCTGCTGGCGATTCTGATTATCAACTTCGGTCAGTACCTGGCGCACGCTATCCGGCAGCGGTTCCCCGTAGCCAAAGCAGCGGAATTTCTCGACCAGCACGCAGGTCACGAGTCCGCAGAACAATACCGGTACGCTGACTGGCGCGATACGCAGGGCAAATTCGACGAAGTCCCAGCCTGCGGCTTTAGCGATAATCAGGTTTTGCGGTTCGCCCACCATGGTCATCACGCCGCCGAGCGCAGTGCCAACGCCTGCGTGCATCATCAGGCTGCGCAAGAACGCGCGGAAGCGATTCAGATCCTCGCGTACCTGAGCGGAATCAGCGTTATCCGGTGCGGACGCCACGCGATGATAGATTTCGTAAAAGCCCATAGATACGCTTATTACTACCGCGACAACGGTGAGGGCGTCAAGGAATGCGGAGAGAAACGCCGCCGCAAGGCAGAAGGCCAGCGCCAGCTTAAGTTTGCTCTGAATACTCAGTAGCAGGCGGGTAAAAATAAACAGCAGCAGTTGTTTCATAAAGAAAATACCGGCGACCATAAACATCAGCAGCAGAAGCACGTCGAGGTTAGTTGCGATCTCCTCCCTGACGTGTTCTGAGCTGGTCATACCGATAATAATCGCTTCGGTCACCAGCAGGCCGCCGGGCAGCAGCGGGTAGCACTTCAGCGCCATGACCAGCGTAAAGATAAACTCAATGACCAGCAGCCAACCGGCCGCAAAAGGGTTTATCAAGAAAATCAGCGGATTAATAACCAGGAAGAGCACTATGATTAGCTTATACCCGTCCGGTGACTGGCCGAGGAAGTTACGCCAGAGCGCGTTGCCATATGAAAGCGTCAAAATCGGGATCCTTTAGTGTGAAAAAAATCTTTTTTATTGAGGTGCAGCAAGAGTAGCCATCTGTATTGTGGCGATCAATACGCGTATTTGGGCAGGCTATAAAAATTGACAAAAATAAAACGGCGATCCCTTTTTAATTAGCCCTCCGCGCTATCTGACCCCCGCCAGCTCTGGTATGATGAGCGCAATTTGCAACGCTGTAACGGAAAATCTCTATGGTAATTAAGGCGCAAAGCCCGGCGGGTTTCGCGGAAGAGTACATCATCGAAAGCATCTGGAATAGCCGCTTCCCCCCGGGATCGATCCTGCCCGCTGAACGTGAACTCTCTGAACTGATTGGCGTAACTCGTACCACATTGCGTGAAGTGTTGCAGCGTCTTGCGCGCGACGGCTGGTTAACTATCCAGCACGGTAAGCCGACGAAAGTAAATAACTTCTGGGAAACATCCGGGCTAAATATCCTGGAAACGCTGGCGCGTCTGGATCACGACAGCGTTCCGCAGCTGATTGATAACCTGCTCTCCGTGCGTACCAATATCGCGACTATCTTTATTCGCACCGCATTCCGTCAGCATCCGGAAGAGGCGCTAAAGGTTCTGGCCAGTGCTAACGCCGTGGAAGATCACGCGGATGCCTTTGCTGAGCTGGACTACAACATTTTCCGCGGTCTGGCGTTTGCCTCCGGCAACCCGATTTACGGCCTGATCCTTAACGGCATGAAAGGGCTGTATACCCGTACCGGTCGCCACTATTTTGCGAATCCGGCTGCGCGTAGCCTGGCACAGGGCTTCTATCACCAGCTGGCAAAAGTGTGTGAAGAAGGCCTTATTGATCAGGTTTATGAGACCGTGCGTAACTATGGTCACGAGAGTGGCCTGGTCTGGCACCGTATGCAAAAAAACCTGCCGGGTGATTTGGCTATCCACGGCCGTTAATCTTTGATCCTCTCCGGGCAGGGGCGTTCGCCGCTGCCCGTTTGCCTTTCTGTTTTGTGACGCCGTCACTTCTTCAGTGCGTCGTTGTTCTTTGATATTTATATCATTTACGTCAATAATGCTTTCACTCACCCTAATAGCGACGAGATGGAACATTATGGGCAATCAGTCAAAAGACGAAGCGTTATATCAGGAGATGTGCCGGGTGGTGGGTAAGGTGGTGCTGGAAATGCGCGATCTGGGCCAGGAGCCGAAGCATATCGTTATCGCCGGTGTAGTCCGCACCTCGCTGGCCAATCCGAAAATCCAGCGTACGCCGCTGACGCGGGAAGCAATGGAGCGCGTAATCGAGGCGCTGTCGGGACATCATGCGTAACGCATCAACAAAGGAAAAATGATAACACAGCCAGAACGTAAAAATTATCCGCAGCTGGGCGAGGTTAAAGCACCTTATGTCCACGCCGTGAAGCACGCCGACACGCTCTATGTTTCCGGACTGACTGCCTTTGGCACACCAGCGCAAAAGGGCAGCATTGCCGAACAGACCGAGGTGATATTCAGCCAGCTGCACCAGATTGCTGCGGCTGAGAGTATTACACTGACGTCGCTGCTGAAAGTGACCCTCTTTGTGACCTCGCTTAAGAATATCGACAGTCTGCGCACGGTGCTGTTCCGCCACTTTGGCCAGCATCTTCCGGCCAGTTCGCTGGTTGAAGTCAGCGGGCTTTTCTCACCGGACCTGTCAGTTGAGATAGAGACCATTTTTGCCCTCTGAGTCTTCAGATTATTCTGTGTTTCATCACGGTTATATAGATGTAACAAAACATCTCTACACTGCCTGCTTCCCATGAAGGATACCGACAGGAAGCAATCATGAGCAGACCTTTATTTAAACAAGAACACAGTAGCGAAATCAGCAATCAGAGCGACAACCCGATATTTTCGACGGTCGTCAGTGCCTTTCTTAGCCGCCGCCGTTTCCTGCAGATGGGCGTCGTGGCTGGCACAGCCGCAGCGTTTCCCGCACTATTACGTTCTCCGGCAGCGCTGGCGGTAGAAAACGCGATTGCCCGTCCGACCTCGCTGGGATTCACCAGCATTACTGTCTCGACGGAAGATACGGTGCGGGTACCCGAAGGGTATATCGCCCGTCCATTCTATCGCTGGGGTGATGCGGTGGGATTAGCGGGCAATATGCCTGAATTTAACAAAGACGGCAGCAATACCACCGATGAACAGGCCGTTCAGGCCGGTATGCATCATGACGGTATGGCCTGGTTCAGTCTGCCACTGGGCAGCGACAGCGCGCAGCACGGGTTGCTGGCAATGAACCATGAATATATTGATAACGGCCTGCTGTTTAAAGACGGTGCCGCGAACTGGAACCTTGATAAAGTCCGTAAAGGACAGAATGCGATGGGGATTTCCGTTATCGAAGTGAAAAAGCAGGGCGATGCCTGGACCATCGTTCGTCCGTCGAACTATGCCCGACGCATCACCGTGAATACCCCGATGGGCGTCACCGGCCCGGCTCGTCACCATGATCTGCTGAAAACCGCCGTCGATCCGCAGGGTGAAACCATACTGGGCACCATGCAGAACTGCGCCAACGGTCATACTCCATGGGGAACCTATCTCACCTGTGAAGAAAACTGGTCTGATATTTTTGTCAAAAAAGCGGTTCCCGGGCTGCTTGAAAAACGTTATGGCATCAGCGACAGCGACGACTCTTACCGCTGGAACGAAGCCGACCCGCGTTTCAGCGTGGATGCCACACCCAATGAACCCAACCGTTTTGGTTGGGTCGTTGAAATCGACCCCTTTGACGCGACGTCAATGCCGCGCAAACACACTGCCCTCGGCCGCTTTAAGCATGAAGGTGCTGCCATTACGCTTGCCAGCGACGGGCGTGTGGTCGCCTATATGGGAGACGATCAGAAATTCGAATACATCTATAAATTTGTTTCCGAAGGGAAATACGATCCAGCCAACCGCGCGGCGGCGATGGAACTGCTGGCAACCGGCACGCTGTTTGTGGCGAAATTTAACGATGACGGCAGCGGTCAGTGGCTTCCGCTGGTTCAGGGACTGCCGGGGCTTGAGGCCAATAACGGCTTTGCCAGTCAGGGTGAGCTGCTGGTGAAAACGCGCCTGGCGGCCGATGCCGTCGGCGCAACTAAAATGGATCGCCCGGAATGGATTGCCGTGGACAGCCACAGTGCGGGCAGCGTGTATTGCACCCTGACCAACAACAGCGACAGGGGTAAAGAGGGCAAAGTGGCGGTGGATGCGGCAAACCCGCGTGCCAATAATGTCTACGGCCATATTATGCACTGGGTCGAGAAGGGCAACGATCCGGCAGCCGACGCGTTTAGCTGGGATATCCTGGTGATGGGCGGGCGTATCGATACCGATGACGAAAAAGTCAAAGGTTCAATGAAAGGGGCTGAATTCGGCAGCCCGGACGGACTGGCTTTCGACCATCGCGGCGTGCTGTGGATCCAGACCGATGTGTCTTCCAGCACCATCAACAAAAAAGCCTACGAAGGGATGGGGAACAATCAGATGGTGGCGACCGTGCCGGGCAGCAACGAATATCGTCGCTTTCTGACCGGTCCACGTGGCTGCGAAATTACCGGCATCGCCTTTACGCCGGATAACCGCACGCTGTTTATCAATATTCAGCATCCTGGCGAGCCGGGCGATGATATCAGCGATCCAGCGAACCCGACGGCAGTTTCAACCTGGCCCGACGGGGATAAATCCAGCCGTCCGCGTTCGTCCACGGTGGTGATAGTCAAAGCCGACGGTGGACTTATCGGCAGCTAACCCGTTCAGCGGCCTTCGCAATGCGAAGGCCGCAATTTATTGACGCAAATGGCCACGCCGGGCAGGCGTTTTTTCATCTCCAGCAGCATGCGGCAGGCCTCTTCCATCGCCCATTTGCCAATCTCCATAATTCTGCCGCTCTGTTCCATCTGGGGAATAAACTTGCCGGAGAAATATCGCTTCCCTGATAATGCCAGCGTAGCAGCGCTTCGAAACTGACGATCCTGTCTTCAGGGTCGACAATCGGCTGATACATCAGGCGCAGCTCATCGTTGGTCAGCGCCGTCGGTTTGTCACCGTTCACCAACAGATAGATAAACTCATCCCCGCCCCAGCGGCACACCAGACTACCGGGACGATAGAATTCATAGAGCCGGGCGCTGAGGGTATGCAAAACCCGATCGCCAATATCATGACGAGGATGTCATTAATATTTTTAAAGCCGTCGAGATCGATAAAAAAGATACAGAAACCGTCGATATGCTGCTCGCGGTGCTGACTGCAAATATCTTCAGCTGCGGATAAAAAAGCCGCACGGTTATAGAGTCCGGTCAGAGAGTCAATATGTGAAATCTCGTAGATCTGCTGGGTGCGTCGGCGGATGGTCTCCTCCATATTGGTCATCAGCTTTTTGTTTTTATCGCGCAGCAAAATCACTTCCTGCGTATAGCGGGACGAACGCATGGCACCGAAGGTCATGGCGGCGGTAGAGCACATCCCCAGTATGCCGAGATTGCTTGGCCAGCTTTCAGGCTGCGCAAGCAGTGTGAGTGAAAAAGGAGCCAGAATGGCCAGATTGTAGAGAATGGCAATCGTCAAATTTCCGGACAGCGTACTGGTTGCGCCACCGGCCAGAGCCGAGAGGATAACCACCAGCGTGGTAAATTCAGCCTGGCTAAACGACGGAAAAAATACCACCCCATAGGCGCTCCACAGGACAGCAGTAAACAGGCAGCCCAGCGAAAAACGCAGTTGCCAGCGGGTATGGTTTTTTCCACTATCGGGTGTTTTGAACCAGAAAAGGGTGTCGAGCAGACGCAGCAACAGCACCGCAGAGAGAACCAGCCACCAGGTCATTTTGGCGGTGAAGTGGGCGTCAGTGATAAATGTAAAAGTCAGAATGCCGGAAGCGATAAAGCCGATGATAATGCCCAGCAATGAATTGCCATATAAAAGCTTAAGTCCTTCAGAGAGGTAAAGCGCGGCATTGCTACGATCGATGCTCATTATCTGTTCGCCATAAAAAGTTTCCGTTAACAGGCCGGAACGGCCAACTGACATCATAACTTATATGCTAATGACGATTGTGCCAGTTTGCCATGCGGGACTGCAAAAACGTTATCGGCAGACAGGAAGGGAAGATGAGCGGAAAAATGGCGCGCCGCGTTGCGACGCGCAATTATTCGCCGCGCGGAATCAGTCGATAAGACCGTTGCGATCGTAAAACGGCCAGGGGCCATCAAATTGACCGATTGGGCAGTAATGGGTGACGATACCGTATGCCGGACTCCAGCGATGCAGCAGGAAGCCTGCAGGCTCGAGGCTGAAGGTGGGAGGGCCGTCCGGCGTAAAGTCCGGCGTCACCTGATGAGAGGTGCCTGGCGCGCTGCAGACGATAGTGCGCCCAAGCTGTGACACCATAAAGCGGTGTACATGCCCACACAGGACGCGTATGACCTGCGGGGCATCGTCGAGGACTTTTGCCAGCGCATCGGCATCGCGCAGGTTTTGTCTGTCCATATGGTCGATACCGCTGATAAACGGATGGTGGTGCAGCATCACAATTGTCGGCTTAGTCGGGTCAGCGGCCAGCTGCTTTCGCAGCCATGCGAGCCGGGTTGCACACAGCTCGCCCCAGGGCTGTTCAGGAACGGTGGAATCGAGACCGATCAGCCGGAGCGGAAAGCGTTCTTCACTCCACTGAATAAACGGCGCATCAGGGTCGATCCAGGCGCAGTCTTTAAAGACGTCAAGGAAAGCCGGGCGGCGATCGTGGTTCCCGGCAATGGCGAACCACGGCAGCGTCAGCGTATCCAGCACTCCCCGAACCTCGGCATATTCCGCGGGCGTACCAAAATCGGTTAAATCCCCGGTAATGGCGACCGCATCCGGGCGGGGGGTCAGCGCATTGAGCTGCACGACGGCGGCTTTCAACGCACCGAGGGTATCGACTTTGCGGTAAGAGAGACGGCCTGCGGCCTTAACATGTAAATCACTAATCTGAGCAAGAACAAAATCGGATTTCAACGCAGCTCTCCCGACGGAGTTAAATGTGCAGGAACGGCAAATACCGTACGCGGGTCGATATGCAGGCCAACCTGTGCGCCCGGTGCCCAGTTTTCGCGTGCAGGACAGTGCACCTGCAGCGACTGGCTCTGACCGGTGCGGACCACTACGCGCTGGGTCTGACCGAGGAATACACTGTGCATCACCTCACCTGTAAAGCTGCTCTCCTGCGGCGGAACGAGGCGGATATCTTCCGGGCGGCAGTAGCGGGTCTCGCCCTGCCAGGTCAGCGGGTTAATGGCGCCGACGAAACCGGCAACAAACTCGCTGGACGGGTGGTGATAGATCTCACGTGGGGTGCCAATCTGTTCGATTCTGCCGTGGCGCATTACTGCAATGCGATCGCCCAGCGCCATCGCTTCCTGCTGGTCATGGGTTACGTAAACGGCGGTGATGCCGAGCTGACGCAGCAGCGTGCCGATATCCTCCCGCAGTTTTTCACGCAGCTTTGCGTCCAGCGCCGCCAGGGGCTCATCAAACAGCAGTACTTTCGGACGGGCCGCCAGCGCACGGGCCAGCGCAACCCGCTGCTTCTGACCGCCGGAAAGCGCATTGATGGCGCGGGTGGCGTAATTGCTGAGATCGACCATCGCCAGCATATCGGCCACTTGGGTGGCGATTTCTGCCGCTGGCAGTCCCTGAATTCGCAGACCGTAGGCGACGTTGCTGGCCACATCGAGATGCGGGAACAGAGCGTAGTTCTGGAAGACCATGCCGACATTGCGCTTCTCAATCGGCAGGGCGGAAACGTTACTGTCGCCAAACCACACTTCGCCACCGCTGTCACAGCGCTCAAGGCCGCTGATAATACGCAGGGTGGTGGTTTTTCCACAGCCCGACGGGCCGAGCAGCACCAGCGTTTCTCCGCTGTGGATAGTCAGGTCCAGCGGATGCAGTGCAACCTGCTGGTGGGCAAAGGTGCGGCTGCAGTTTTGCAAACGAATTTGGGTCATCGGGATGCTCCCCTTTTAGCGCTGCTGAAATAGTGCATTGCCAGCAGCAGCGGAATAATCATTAGTAAAAACAGCGTGGTGTAGGCGGAACCAATCTCAAGGCGCATAGAGGCGTAGCTGTCGGCCAGCCCAACGGGCAGCGTTTTGGTCAGTGGCGTATGCAGCATCCAGGTGATATTGAATTCGCCAACCGAAAGCGTCACCACCATAAAGGCTCCGGCCAGCACGCCGGAGAGCGAGTTAGGGATCGCCACGGTGAAGAAGCGACGCAGTGCACCTGCCCCGAGACTGGCTGCGGCTTCTTCCATCTGCGGCAGTGCGGAGGCTTTCATGACCACCAGCACAGGGCGCACCATAAAGGGCAGCGTAAAGAGCACATGACCAATCAGAATAAAGACCCAGCTATTGCGCAGACCGGGGATCCCGCCCCACACCAGCAGCAGGCCAAGTGCGGTGGCAAGACCGGGTACCGCCACCGGCAGTATCAGGCACTCTTCAAGCCATACCGCCACGCGGGACGGGCTTTTCAGCAGCGCCCATGCCGCAGGCACGCCGAGCAGCACGGTGCAGACCAGGCAGGCGAGGGCAATAATCAACGACAGCCAGAAGGTCGGGGCGTAAAGCGTCCAGACTTCTTCAATCCAGCGCAGGGTCAGGCCGCTTTTCAGACCAATAAAGTAGTTCTCCGTAAACCCGGCCAGCACCGACATGACCAGCGGGACCATCAGAAAAAGACACACCAGCATGGTCAGCGTGAGCTGAGCGGTAAACAGCAGCGGTCGGGTCATACGGGCATCTCCGCGTGGGAGCCGTACCAGCGGCGGGCCACTAGCAGCGCAAGCCAGGTCACCACGCCCATTACCACGGAGAGGGCGGCGGCGGTGGCAAAGTTAGCGTAGTTAGTGAATTCCCCGTAAATCGTCAGGGGTAGCACGTTCAGGTCGGTACCCAGCGTAAACGCGGTGCCAAACGCGCCCATGCTGGTGGCGAAACAGATTGCTGCACTGGAAAACAGCGCCGGTGCCAGACCCGGGATCACCACGTCACACAGAATGCGCCAGCTTCCTGCCCCGAGAGAGCGCGCGGCTTCCTCAAGGCTGGCATCGAGTTTTTCACAGGCTGCGACCAGGGTCATGATCACGCGCGGGACAGAGAAATAGAGGTAGCCAAAAAAGAGGCCAACCAGGCTGTAGGCAAAGATCCAACGCTCGCCGGTCAGACTTATGCCGATAGAGGCAAACAGTCCCTGACGGCCGCCGAGCATAATAATAAAGAAGCCAACCACAACGCCGGGAAACGCCAGCGGGAAGGTCAGCAATGCCAGTACCAGACCCTTGCCGGGAAAGGGATGACGCGACAGGAAAAAGGCCACTACGGCGGAAATCGCCACCGCCGCCAGCGAAACCAGCGCTGACAGCGTCAGGGTAATCAGCAGGCTTTGCAGATAGCGCGGGCTGCTCAGGATCGTCCAGTAGCCGTTAGCTATGGTGCTGTCATCCGGACTTGCGCCGAGGATCGCCAGCGAGGCAAAAGGCAGCAGCCAGAACGCACTAAACAGCGAGAGAGCTGGAACGAGTGCAAAAATCACGCCGGGTGGAAAACGCCGCCCGCCAGAGCGGGTCGGCGTGGCGGCGTTAAGGCCGTGTTGCGGCATCACTTAACCTCGTTGATGTAGCGTGCAGAGAAGGTTTTCTGGGCGTCGGCCATCTGCTGATAGTTAACGGTACGCGCACGGGCGTAGTCGCTATCCGGCAGGAACTGAGCACGGGCGGTGTCGGTCATGGCGCTTTCGCGGACCGGACGCAGCCAGGCGTTCGCCCAGATGGCCTGACCACGGTCGGAGAGCACATAGTCGATCACTTTTTTGCCCTCGCTGCTGTGGGGCGCGTTTTTCACCAGGCTAATCACGTAAGGCACCTTGATACTGCCTTCCTTCGGGATTACAAACGCAATCCTGGCGTGGTCCTTATAGCGGGCGCGATAGGCATTAAAGTCGTAGTCCAGCAGGATTGGCATCTCACCGGACAGCACGCGGGCGTAGGCGGTCTGTTTCGGTACGATAGGATCGTTTTTCACCAGCTGTTTGAAGTAGTTAATGCCCGGCGTAAAGTCGTTCATGGAGCCGCCTTTAGCAAGGTTCACCGCGACGGCAGCCGCATAGCCGACAAAGGCACTGGCCGGGTCAAGATAGCCCACCATACCTTTGTATTCCGGCTTCAGCAGGTCGTCCCAGGACGTCGGTACCGGCGCGCCATTCAGGGCATCCACGTTGACCATAAAACCGATGGTGCCGGAGTGCAGCGCCACCCATCTACCGTCGGGATCTTTCAGGTCGGCGGGAATACTCTCCCAGCCTGCTGGCTTATAAGACTCCAGCACGTCAGATTTGGCCGCCTGAATACCAAAGGTCACGCCCAGATAGGTGACATCCGCGACCGGATTATTTTTCTCGGCAACGATCTGTGCCAGCGCCTGGCCGGAGTTTTTATTGTCCTGCGGAACAACGATACCGGTGTCTTTGGCGATGGATTTCAGCTGGGTGGCCCAGTCGGCCCACTCCGGTGGACAGTTGTAGCAAATAGCCGTTGCAGCCTGAGACTGAGCCGACACCAGCAGCGCGCCGGTGAGGTAAATCGACGAAATGAATGACTTTTTCATGGAATTTCCCGGGTGTTGAAAGATGATAAAATCTGCGCCCTGGCGACGCTTTCGCCATGACGCAGGGTAAAATCGAGCGTCCGGCACGGGCTGACCTCGCCGGATATCAGCGCCAGCAGGCTGGTCAGGGCGGCTTCACCAAGAGCCTGCTGCGGTTGTTCAATCGTGCACAGCGACGGGCAGAGCATTTCGCCAAGCTGGATGCCGTCAAATCCCACCACCGAGAGCTGCTGCGGCACGTTAAAACCGCTGCGCTGCAGGTTGCCGATGATGCTGATCGCCAGCAGGTCGTTAGAGCACAGCAGGGCGGTCAGGGAGGCCGGCGCGGCGATCCACGGCAGCAGCACGTCAATATTCGCGCGGGTGTGGTGCGGCATCTCAATCAGCGGCTGCGGCAGATAACCCGCATCGTTCATCGCCTGGCAGTAGCCCTGGTAGCGCAGGCTGACACGATCCGACTGCTGTATCGGCCCGGCAATCATGCCGATCCGCTGGTGACCGAGGCTGAGCAGATGGCAGGTGGCCTGGTACATTGCGCGCTGGTTATCCATGCTGACGGTAACGAAGGGCGAAGGCGCGTCAGGGTTATGGGCCAGCACCACCGGCAGCGCTTCGCGGGAGAGCAGATCCAGACAGGGACTGTGTTGCGCATCCGCCACGGTCAGGATCAGCCCGTCAACACGCTGGCGCAGCATATTCTCCAGTACCACCGATTCCCTGTCCGGGTGGTAGTCGGTGGTGGCAATCATCAGGGAGTAGCCGTGCTGGCGGGCGAGGATTTCCATCGCCTGTAACTGTTCGCTGAAAACCGGGTTGCTCAGGGTTGGTAGCATAACGCCTATAATCCGCGTCGACTGGGTGCGCAGCTGGCGGGCGACATAGTTGGGACGAAAACCGAGCGTGTTTGAGGCGGCATACACCTTTTCCCGCGTGCTTTCCCGGACCTTTTCAGGTTCGGCAAAGGCCCTGGCGGCGGTGGCACGCGAGACGCCGGCAAGGCGTGCAACGCTGAGTAAATCGGTCATTAGTCCCTCTCCTGATACGCAAATGAGATCGATCTCATTTGGCGTAGCATAGGCAGGGCAAATGTCAGATTTATGACTCGCAGATGACGTTTTACCGAACGCACGCTGTTTAACGGTTGCGTTACGGCCGAGCAGTCCATCGTGGTGCCGACCGATTCTAAAGTGACCTCGCTGGCAGCGCTGAAATTTGGCGTGATGCAGGGTACCGCCGCCGCCAGCATGTTGATTTCAACCCTTAGCACGCCTCTGCTGATGAACCATTTTTATCCTGCGTATTGACCTGAGAAAAAAGATGAAAAACCACAAGGCCGGATTACTGACAATGACGCTGCTAAGCACATCTGCGCTGGCCGCAAAACAGGGCGTTACCTTTAGCCATAAAAAACCAGGAATTGAGCTGTGATAACACGCTGACCTGCCGTGCGGCGGGATACGATAAGAACGATGAATCTGCCGGTTCGGTGTTGTTAACGCGCAAAGGTGGCCCGGGTACGCCGGTAACAGGTCAGTGGTGGTGGCGGAAACCACATCCGAGTCAACAGCCAAAGTTTCTCAGCTGACGCTGTGGATCAACGATAAATCGGCCGGCACACTGCAGCAGATCGATCTGGATTACTGGCGTCTGACGCCGGAGCAGACCGCACAGCAGATTGCGCAAGTGAAGGGTGCCGGTAAGGCGGAAATTAAAGGTGGACCCGATCTCTTTATTCTTTTCGGGTGGGGGCCTGGATGCTGTCGTCTTTTATCTGATAAACCATGGCTAGTGTGGATGAACGACAATTTCTCGGGTACAGATAATCCGGCTTGATCGATACATTTCTGGATGAAAACAAGCAAGTGCGGCGTGCGCCTCAAATTCACCGTCCAGTTGAATTGCCGCCGCAGGCTTTCTTGTGAAATATAATCCAGGATGTTTTCACGATCGTGAAGTGACTGCTCGCTCCATATCGGTCTCATCATCCCTCACGTTGTTTTTACTCGAAGAGCCTTTTTTCTGGCGCCGGGACGCGCTTTGGCCTCATCGTCTGAGACCGCCAGGTGTGGATCGTTCAGCGCTTCCTGGACCTTTGCCCGAAACCAGGCATCGTAATCCCGAGGGGCGGCTGTCAATCCTGGGGGGAGCCCGCCCTCGTTGGCAATACGAGTCAGTAAGAAGCGAACTGCATCAGAAACGGTCAGCCCCATTTTTTCCAGGATAGTGCTGGCTTTTTCCTTCACTTCGCTCTCGATCCGCGTCTGCACTAAGCTGTTAGCTGCCATAACAATGACCTCAGAATGACATATGACCACGTGAGTGTAATGCATTCGAATGACAAAACGTAATGCTTACCGCACAAATCGAAAATAAAGAAGTAATGGCTACTGAAGGCACTGTCAATAAGAAGGATATAACGAAGTTCAGATTTAAAATCTGGTGCGTCCGAGTGGACTCGAACCACCGACCCCCACCATGTCAAGGTGGTGCTCTAACCAACTGAGCTACGGACGCACTGAAGAATGGTGCGTTCAATTGGACTCGAACCAACGACCCCCACCATGTCAAGGTGGTGCTCTAACCAACTGAGCTATGAACGCATTGCTGTACTGGGCAACGGGGACGAATATTAGCGGCAGCTCAGGTGGCTTGCAAGAGGAAAAACGGTTTTTTCTTTCTGATTTCACGCGATTGCGGAACAATTATACATATTCGTCATATTTTGCTGATGTAGCAGGAAATTTTTTGCTCTCTTCAGCTTTTGGGGACACTATGGGGAGAAATAGCCCTGTAACTTGTCGTTTAGCATGCCCACCTGATCCCGGCTCATTTCGCCGATCCACTTCGAATATTCCTCATAAACCATCTTTTCATTTTCATGTCCCATCCGACTGGCAATGAAAGATGGGTTCGCTCCAGAGGATAGCAGCCAGCAGGCGAAGGTGTGTCTGGATTGGTAAGGGTGCCGCTTTCGTACACCCGTCTTAACGAGGCCGCTATCCCAGCTGTATGTTATGGAGCGTTTGCAAAATTCCATCGAAGTTTACAGGTCAGCTTTCAATAACCTGTGCAGCCATGATAATAACTATCGGTTATGAAGTAAATTTTTCGTAACTCTATGGTGTATCTCAAGGTGCTTTGGCTTAGTTGGTACATCAAAATCACGAATGCTGGCATGACGTCTCCGATATCAAAGCTCAAAGACACCCGGTAATTAAAGCAGAGGAGCGACCTGCTCACTTCGGGGCCGGGACGCTGGGGCGCGCGGAATATGCACACTGCAACGGACATTTTTACCTTCACAAAAGGCCGTTCCGGGAACGTAAACATAAACATTCACGGTGTCGAATCCATCGTAAATCACAGATCCGTGATGCCCGGAAAGCAGCAAAAGAGCCGTGGCTTATCTTCAGCAGCACAGACGACTTTAAGCTACGTGAAATCATGAAGTTATACAGCCGGCGTATGCAGATAGAACAGAACTTCCAGGTTGAGAAAAGCGAGCGCTTCGGGTTCGGACTGCGGACCAGTTACAGTCGTTCAGCACAAAGAAGACTGGTGCTAAGCCTGCTGGCAACGCTGAGAACGATAGTGCTGTGGCTTATAGGTTATCACGCTGAAAATAAAGGATTACATCTGAGATACCAGGCCAACAGCATCAAATCGCGGCGGGTCATCTCTTATCTGACATTCTCCGCTAATGTTAAGACGAATGGTGCTGAACACCGTTCTTAACCACCTCGCCAGAGCGTACCGAAGTATGGTGCTGGTTTATTAGCGCTGATTTTGTGGGGATCCCACAGTGCAATAGCGGGGCCTCTTAATTGCTGGGATTATCAGAGAGTTCTTAATTTGAAACGAAGCGGTAAGTGTCTATATTTAACTAGTTATCATCATTAACCCTACTCTCACTGTGATTTTTTCGCCGCTCTGTCCGAGCGGCTTTTTTTTTGTTCATTGCTACGGGCATTAAGCAGGTATTCAAGCCGTGCGCCGATGATTAAATTTTTGGCCGTGTTTAATAAGAGGTAAAGTGGTGATACCACTGAGTTACACTATGTGACCCCTCCGATAGCTTGAAGGCTATTTTGCCACTGCTATTTTCAGTAAGCATATAATCGGGAATCTTCGGGTTTTGATAGCCAACATCTTCCGGTTTTATTGAGTAACCCCATTCATGCAATGTGTTTAATGCTTCGTTTAATTTTTCAGTGATGTAGACCCTCTTGCCTGTGGTTATCTTCTGCAAAGCGATACCTGCGGCAATAATGCAACCTGCAATATTAGTTAAGTTGTCAATTTCTTCTTGTGAATGTTTTTGCATCTCAATTTTGCTCAAATTAGACTTAATAAATGGCACTCACCGACAAACAAGAAATATTCTATCGCGAGTACCTCATTGATTTAAACGCCACTCAGGCGGCTATTTGGGCGGGGTACAGCGTCAAAACTGCAAATCGTACCGCATCCGAGAATCTGTCCAAACCTTTAATCCAAAGCAGAATCGCCAAAGTCAAATCGAAGCGCAACGAAGATGTGGGTATTGATGCTGATTATGTGCTCCGGCGCTTAGTTGAAATCGACCAGATGGATGTTCTGGACATCCTTAACGAGGACGGCAGCCTGAAGCCAATCAGTGCATGGCCGAAAGCCTGGCGAACATCGCTAACCGGTTTGGACATCAGCACCACGACTCAGAACTTCGACGAGGAGACAGCGGAAACCTTCCTCAAACAGGTTAAGTGGCCGGACAAGGTCAAGAACCTTGAACTACTCGGCAATCACATCAAAGTACAGGCCTTCAAAGAACAGGTTAAGCAGAAGGTCACAGTAACCCACAGCATTATGCCGGTCCCGTCCTGCGATAATGTAGACGACTGGGAAACGGCCGCGCAGAAACAGCAGAGCGAGGTTCTTGGTGGATGTATTACAAAGCCGTCTGGAAACCTCTACCGGGATCGCAATCACTGTCCCTGAGTTGCCCGTGTAACTAAATCCTCTACGAGGGAACGCGTGGTCCGGGTAAAACTGCCGCGCAGCTTGCGCGTTTTCGCCGCTTGGTTGGCCTGGGTTATGAATACGTCAGCACCCATTCTGTCGGGTGCTGTTTATTTAATGTGTACACTAATGATTAGAGTAAGTAGTATATTCCCTTAAGTACCACTGGCTAAACACGCGACTTTTACATAGTTCAGAAAATTCCCTTGAAGTAGTACATGAGAAGAAATTGAATAGTTTTTTTCTAATAGAGTAAATCGTCTTCGGATGCACCCCCATTAACTCACTCATTTTTAATAAAGGCTTATCCTGTCGATAATATTCTATGACCGCTAATTCTTTGGGTTTGAACCTTGTATGGCGCGGTGATTTTGGTATCTCAATGATTTCAGATGCAATAGTCGATAGTATGCGTATTAAGTTCTGTTGATGAGTACCATACTTTAGGCGGTGTATAGGATAATTACAGGGTAGAAAGAGATATTGTTGGTTTTGGTAAAACATTATACAGGTGGTTTTTTTACGTAAGTTTGGAATGATGTTGTAATAGTTTTCAGCATCAAAAATGACCACTGAAGACTCGATCGGGGTATGAGTGTTGAATTCGTTAACAATCACGCCGACGCCCTCAGCTAAATAGTTGTTAACACAGCTAACTACAACTCGATGCTTATTGCTGCTCAAGGATACTGTCTGCATTCTTCTCTATCTCGGAGGGGCCAGAACGACCATTATGCTAAGATGATTTTTTCAGTATAGACTAAATATTCCTGAGCCTACCCGAGCCTATTTGGTGTCTTGAGATACGCATTTAGCCTAATATGGTTCGCATTGCGCTGCAGTGCCAGAATCGATAAAAAAGCGTGGTAATTTGGGGACGTATTGGGGACAGACGGATGATTTAGGGGCAAGTTTTGGGGCAGTAATATTGTCTGTTTGCACGCGTGCTAACTCAATGAAAGAACTATAAATATTGATTCTCATTGTGTTTGTAAAATTTTAACGTGCGGCGCGTTGCAAAATCAGCCTGGAAGGCTGGCGCTGCAGGAAGCGCATACGCAGCATCATCAGCACCGCAGCCGCAGTAAGACCAATAATAAAGCCCACCCAGAAGCCCGCCGGACCCATCCTGTCGACCACCAAATCGGTCAGCGCCAGAACATAGCCGCCCGGCAGTCCCAGCACCCAGTAGGCGATGAAGGTGATAAAGAAAATCGAACGGGTATCTTTATAGCCGCGCAGGATGCCGCTACCGATCACCTGAATTGAGTCGGAAAGCTGATACACAGCAGCCAGCAGCATTAACTGGGCGGCGAGGGTAATCACTTGCGGATTATCGTTATACAGCAGGGCGATATGCTCGCGCAGGGTGACGGTAAAGAGGGCGGTGAAGATTGCCATGGTGACACCGACGCCCAGCCCGGTACGGGCTGCAACCTGCGCATCCAGCGTAGAACCCTGGCCCAGACGATAACCCACGCGAATGGTCACGGCTGCGGCCAGCGACATCGGCAGAACGAACATCAGGGAGCTGAAGTTCAGAGCGATCTGGTGCCCGGCGACGTCCACAATCCCCAGCGGTGAAACCAGCAGTGCCACAACCGCAAACAGGGTCACCTCAAAAAACAGCGCCAGGGCGATAGGCATGCCGAGCTGGCTCAGACGCAGTAGTACGGCGAAATCGGGTTTACGCTGAACATCAGTCGTGCGGATATCGCGCATGGAACTGGCACGTCTGGTCCAACTGAGCATGGTGAAAAACATAAACCAGTACACCGCTGCCGTTGCCACGCCACAGCCAACGCCGCCGAGTTCCGGCATTCCGAGGTGGCCGTAAATAAAGACGTAGTTCACCGGAATATTGACCAGCAGACCGAGGAAGCCAATCACCATCCCGGGCTTGGTCTTTGCCAGTCCTTCACACTGGTTACGCGCGACCTGGAAGAAGAGATAGCCCGGCGCGCCCCACAGCAGCGCATGCAGATAGCCAACGGCTTTTTCTGCCAGCAGCGGGTCAATATTGTGCATCGAGCCGATGATATAGCCCGCGTTCCACAGCACGACCATAATCAGAATCGATACCAGTCCCGCCAGCCAGAATCCCTGACATACCTGGTGGCGGATACGATCGCGCCGGCCGGAGCCGTTAAGCTGGGCAATCACCGGCGTCAGCGCCAGCAGCAGACCGTGGCCGAAAAGGATCGCCGGCAGCCACACGGAGGTGCCGATGGCCACCGCAGCCATATCGGTGGCGCTATAGCCACCGGCCATCACCGTATCGACAAAGCCCATCGACGTTTGGGCGACCTGGGCGATGATAACCGGGATCGCGAGGGCTAATAACTGACGCGCTTCGCTGAAGTACTTCTGCACGTGAACACCTTATAGATTGTTGTTATGGAAGAGACAAAAAGCCGCCGTCGCTGGCAGCAGGAAGAAGTCGTAGGGGATATAGCAACTATTGTAACGAGGATTGGTTTTTAATCTAGTGAAATCACCGCGCAGCGGACAGACAGGCTGGCAACCTCTTTTTCCACCTGTTATTGTGCTGTACCAGAGACAGGGGACTGCCCCTGGTACGGGTCACAGGAGCAAGCATGTTTACTGGTATTGTGCAGGGCACCGCAAAACTGGTGTCAATTGATGAAAAAACGAATTTCCGCACCCACGTGGTGGAATTACCCGACACTATGCTGGACGGGATCGAAACCGGCGCCTCGGTTGCGCACAATGGCTGCTGCCTGACCGTTACCGCCATTAACGGTAACCAGATTAGCTTTGATTTGATGAAAGAGACGCTGCGCATTACCAACCTTGGCGAGCTGAACGAGGGTGACCTGATTAACGTAGAGCGTGCAGCCAGGTTTAGCGACGAAATCGGCGGGCATCTGATGTCCGGCCATATTATGGCTACCGCGGAAGTCGCGAAGATCCTGACCTCGGAAAATAACCGTCAGATCTGGTTTAAGATCTCAGACCCGGCGCTGATGAAATACATCCTTTATAAAGGCTTTATCGGTATCGACGGTATCAGCCTGACGGTGGGAGAGGTGACGGCGTCACGTTTCTCGGTGCATCTGATCCCGGAAACGCTGCAGCGTACGACGCTTGGCAAGAAAAAGCTGGGCCATCGGGTCAATATTGAAATCGATCCGCAGACCCAGGCCGTAGTGGATACGGTTGAGCGCGTGCTGGCCGCCAAAGAAGCCGCTGCGGTACGTCAGGTCGCTGCCAGCGACGAGTAAGCGCTAATCCGGTGCGTCCCACCTCCGGACGCGCCGTTGCCCCCTAGCGGGCCACCCGCAATCCCTTCTCAACACCGCGTGAAAATACCACCTGCCACAGCTGAATATCGCGCGCGCGAAACGCACCGGCGCAGGCATTCAGGTAGTAGCTGAACATTTTTTTAAAACGGTCCGAGTAGTTTTCCGCAATGTCTGGCCAGCAGGCGAGAAAACGCGAATGCCAGGCCATCAGCGTCCGGTCGTAGTCGGCGCCAAAATTGTGCCAGTCTTCCATCACGAAATGCGCTTCACTGGCGTTAGCGATATGCCGCACCGACGGCAGGCAACCGTTGGGGAAAATATACTTATCAATCCAGGGATCGACGTTATTATCCGTTTTCTGCGAGCCGATGGTATGCAGCAGAACCAGTCCGTCCGGTTGCAGGTTGCGGTCCACTACCTCGAACCAGGTGGCATAGTTTTTGGGACCAACGTGCTCAAACATCCCGACGGAGACAATACGGTCAAAGTGGTCATTCAGCGCGCGGTAATCCTGCAGCAAGATAGTCACGTCCAGGCCCTGACAGCGCGCCTGTGCCATCTTTTGCTGTTCAGCAGATATAGTCACGCCGGTCACGCTGACGCCATAGTGCAGGGCCATATACTGTGCGAGTCCGCCCCAGCCGCAGCCAATATCCAGTACCCGCATCTCCGGTTTTAGCTGCAGTTTTTCGCAAATCATTTTCAGCTTGGCCTGCTGGGCATCTTCAAGGTTACCGGCCTCCTTCCAGTAGCCACAGGAATACTGCATAAACGGGTCGAGCATCCGGCTAAAAAGGTTGTTGCCGAGATCGTAGTGCTCTTTACCGACGATCCAGGCGCGTTTTTTACTTTGCAGATTAAACACGCGGGCGGCTGCGATACGCAGCGTATCTTTGAGATGGCGGGGAAGCTGGTTTTCCAGCCCGGCGCGCAGCACCTTATGGAAGAAGATATCCAGCCGGTCGCACTGCCACCAGCCGTCCATATAGCTCTCGCCAAGACCCATTGATCCCTGCTGAAGTACGCGTTTAAAAAAGAGCGGGTTCTTAACCTGGATGTCGTGAGGGGCGGAGCCATTAACGGCGATCCCCGCACGGCTCAGTAATTCGCTGGCAATGCGAAACCAGTTATCTTCCTGTAGCGTAGTGTCTTCTATACACGATGTGCTCATAGCTTCTCCATCACAACCGGGTGACCGGGAACGTCAGGCGGCGTAGACGCATTCTTTGGTATGTGAGAAAACCCACGGAAACTCCGTGAGACTGCTATCCGACGTAGAAAAGAGAGAGGGAGACTCCCTGACTGACAAACCGTCCGTGGGAGAAACGGGTGAGATCCGCGACCCGTTAAAAGGTGAAAGTGTGATACTCGTCAAAAACGAAATTTAGTATAGGCTGCAATTTTTAGTGCTTCAATAAAAATATGTAGCAGCCTAATTAATAGCGCTGTTTCTGTGAAAAGGGGGCGCAGGACCCTCAGGAATGCAGAGGTTCGGTTATGGCAACGGCAGCGCGTGCCTGTATGCGGTAGCCCAGCAGCGCCAGTACCGCAGTGACCAGCATCACACTGGTGGTGCTCAGCAGCGGCGTGGCGATAAGCCAGGACACCAGCAGGCTGGCAAGGAAGCAGAGGCCCAGCTGGAGTGTGTTCTGCAGCGCGGCGGCACGGCCGCTGGCATGGGCGAAGGGACGCAGCGCTTCGGCGACGACAATAGGGTAAATAGCGCCGTTAGCCATCGCCATCATGCAGAAGGGGATCAGCAGCAGGGTCAGCGATGACGGAACAAAGCAGCCCGCAACCCAGGTCGCGATCACGCTTACCGCATAGGCCGCCAGCAGCCACGGCAGCATCCGCGTGCCGGACCTCTTTTGCAGCGCCTCACGACAGCCGTAGCCGCCAATCAGAAAGGCGATGGTCTGCGGTACATAGCTCAGGCCAATTGCTCCAGGCCCGTAGCCCATCGCATCAAGAATAAACGGCGAGCCGGTCAGCCAGGCAAAGAAACTGGCGGAGCAGGCGGCGTAGATCAGCACGTTGCCGCGCCAGGAGGCGGAGCGCAGCAGTGTCATCCAGGTCAGGCGTTCGCCACGCTGTGCCGCTTTCTGCGTTGGCTCTGGCAGGCGCATAGTGGGCAGCATCAGCAGCAGGGTGATAACAAACAGGGTGGCAAAGATCGACTGCCAGTCAAAGTGGGCCAGCAGCCAGCTGCCGAGAAGCGGGGCCAGGGCCGGAGAGAGGCCGACCAGCGGCATAATGGTGGCGAAAATGCGGTTGGTACGCTGGGCCGGATAGTAGTCCGTGACCATCGCCTGCCAGCATACGGTCGCCGCGCAAACGCCTACCGCCTGCATAAAACGCAGGACCAGCAGGGTGGTGGCATCGCTGACCCACAGCATCCCGATACAGGCAGCGGCAAACAGGCTCAGTCCGCTAAGCAGAATAGGTTTACGTCCATAGCGGTCGGAGAGCGGTCCCCATACCAGCTGGGCGACAGCAAAGCCTGCGAGGAATACGCTGAGGCTGGCACTGACCGCCGCCGCAGGAACCTGTAAATCCGCCTGAATGGCGGCAAAGGCCGGCAAATACATATCGGTGGCCAGAAAACCAATGACGCTAAGGCCCGCCAGCCACACCAAAAAACCTTTTCCAGAATGCATCTCTTATCTCTTCTACTCTGCAGGTTAGGATGCGCCGGAGTGTAGAGAGTGCATTCCGGCTTGTGAAACGCTAATATTTGCAAAAAGATTTCAAATTTTTTGCAGGCAGAAAATGTGGTCCGAATATTCTCTTGAAGTGGTTGATGCTGTCGCCCGTACCGGCAGCTTTAGCGCGGCGGCCCAGGAGCTGCATCGCGTGCCTTCTGCGGTCAGCTATACGGTGCGTCAGTTAGAAGAGTGGCTGGCGGTAACGCTCTTTGAACGTCGTCACCGGGATGTGATCCTGACGCCCGCCGGGGCCTGTTTTTTGAAGGAAGGCCGTTCTGTTGTCAAAAAAATGCAGATCACCCGCCAGCAGTGTCAGCAGATCGCCAACGGCTGGCGCGGCCAGCTGGCTATCGCGGTGGACAATATCGTTAAACCCGATCGTACCCGCCAGATGATCGTCGATTTTTATCGGCACTTCGATGATGTCGAGCTGATTGTGCAGCAGGAGGTGTTTAACGGCGTCTGGGATGCGCTCTCCGATGGCCGCGCCGAGCTGGCGATTGGCGCGACGCAGGCGATCCCCGTCGGGGGACGTTATGCCTTTCGCGACATGGGAATGCTGAGCTGGCGCTGCGTGGTCGCCAGCCATCATCCGCTGGCGAAGGTCGCCGGCCCGCTAAGCGACGACACGTTGCGCAACTGGCCCTCGCTGGTAAGTGAAGACACCTCCCGTTCGCTGCCAAAACGCATTACCTGGCTGCTGGATAACCAGAAACGGCTGGTGGTGCCGGACTGGGAGTCGGCGGCGACCTGTCTGTCTGCCGGTCTCTGTATCGGTATGGTGCCGTCACATATTTCGCGCCCGTGGATCGATCGCGGTGAATGGATGGCGCTGGAACTGGAAAATCCGTTCCCGGATGCCGCCTGTTGCCTGACATGGCAGCAAAACGATGTCTCACCGGCGTTAAGCTGGCTGCTGACGTATCTGGGGGATAGCGAGACGCTGAACAGGGAGTGGCTGCGGGAACCGGTATAAGCGGTCCCCGCAGCAGGCGATTAACGGCGGTAGTCGCGGAAAGGGCCGTCGGCAACGGAGCGACGTTCGATCAGACGTGGATGAACCTCAATGGACTGAGACTCTTCGCGTTTATTGACGATACGATCCATCAGCATTCCGAAGGCGGTTTCGCCCAGCGAATCTTTCGGCTGGTGGATAGTGGTCAGCGCCGGCGTAAAGAAACGGGCGTTGCGCACGTTGTCATAGCCGATCAGTGACACATCCTGCGGTACGCGCAGGCCCATCTCGTCAGCGGCGCACAGCGCGCCCATTGCCATAATATCGCCGCCACAGAAAACGGCGGTAGGGCGGTGGCTCTGACTGAGGATCTGCTGCATCGCGCGGTAGCCGGATTCAGGCTCGAAGTCGCCCTGAACAATCCAGTTTTCCGGAACGTTAATCAGCGCTTCTTCCATCGCTTTCATAAAGCCAGCGAGGCGGCCTGCACCGGTGTTGCGCTCAAGCGCGCCGGGGATCACGCCAATCTCGCGGTGACCGCGTTCGATCAGATAACGACCGGCCATATAGCCGCCTTCAAAGGCGTTATCAATCACGGAATCGGTAAAGTCCGCCTTGGCCTCGCCCCAGTCCATCACCACCATCGGGATATGACGGTACTCTTCCAGGGTGCTGAGCAGCGGGGCGGGGTATTCGGAACACATCACCAGTAGACCATCCACGCGCTTTTGCGCCATCATCGACAGATAGGCCTGCTGTTTCTCAAGATTATTCCAGGCGTTGCCCAGAATCAGGGTATATCCCTTCTCGAAACAGTGTTTCTCGACGGCTTCAATAATTTCCGCAAAATAGGGGGCTTCGCTGCTGGTTGCCAGCAGGCCAATCGACTTGGTGTGATTGACCTTCAGGCTGCGTGCCACGGCGCTGGGCGAATAATGTAGTTCTTTAATGGCAGCCCATACCGCGTTGCGCGTCTCTTCGGCCACGAAACGGGTTTTATTAATTACGTGTGATACAGTTGTAGTGGAAACGTTTGCGCGTTTCGCAACATCTTTAATTGTTGCCATTCATGTCACTCCAGACCCGGCCTGAACGCCCGTGAATCCTTAAGGTAAACGTTTGCCTTTACACACCCTCGGCACAATCCAGGGGACTGCGGTAAGCCGGGAAAACGACACGGAACGTCGGGGAGGGGGTCAATGGCCGGTACGCTTCTAAATTAGCGTCGAATTTTGTCTTATCCTGGCGCAAAGGGGAAGAGAAAATACTCTGCATCTCTGGAAAAGTGTGCAGATTTTTACGATCAAGTGTGTAAGAATGATCAGGCTCACTTTTCTTGTGGGGATTAAAAGGAGAAAAATTGATGAGTACAGACCTTAAGTTTTCGCTCTACACCACGGTTACCGTGCTGAGCCTGATTGTTGTCGGTGCACTGACGGCTGCGCTGAACTGAGTTACCAGAGGGAGAGTCTTCTCCCTCCCTTCATCTTGTCCTCTCCAGTCCCGCTATTTTTATCAAATTCGCAATACTCTTTTGCCTGGCCTTCACTTCTGTTTTTTTGTGATTAATGTCATGCTTTTGACTTCTGCTAGTGCGCTGACAACCGCTGTCGGCCTGTCCGGAGTCATTGAATGAAAGTGAATTTTCCCCTGTTGGCGCTTGCGATCGGGGCGTTTGGGATTGGCACCACCGAGTTTTCGCCGATGGGGCTGTTGCCAACCATTGCTAAAGGCGTCGACGTTTCTATTCCGGCCGCCGGGATGCTGATCAGCGCCTACGCCGTCGGCGTGATGGTCGGGGCGCCGCTGATGACGCTGCTGCTCTCCCATCGGGCTCGCCGCAGTGCGCTGATTTTCCTGATGGCGATCTTCACCCTGGGAAACCTGCTGTCCGCTATTGCGCCGGACTACGCTACCCTGATGATTGCACGCATTATTACCAGCCTGAACCACGGTGCATTCTTTGGCCTTGGGGCAGTGGTGGCGGCGAGCGTTGTGCCGCCGGGGAAACAGGCCAGCGCCGTTGCAACCATGTTTATGGGTCTGACTATCGCTAACGTCGGGGGCGTGCCTGCCGCGACCTGGCTTGGCGATACCATTGGCTGGCGAATGGCATTCTTCGCCATTGCCGGACTGGGCGTGGTGTCGATGCTTAGCTTGTGGTTCTCTCTGCCGGCGGGTAATGCGGGCGAACGTCCGGACGTGCGTAAGGAGCTGACGGTGCTGATACGCCCTCAGGTACTGGCCGCGCTGCTGACCACGGTACTCGGTGCCGGGGCGATGTTTACGCTCTACACCTATATTGCACCGGTTCTGCATACTCTGACCGATGCAACGCCGCTGTTTGTGACTGCCATGCTGGTATTAATCGGCGTCGGTTTCACGCTGGGGAACTACCTGGGCGGCAGACTGGCTGACCGTTCGGTAAGCGGCACCCTGAAAGGTTTTCTGCTGTTGTTGATTGCCGTTATGCTGGCGATCCCGCTGCTGGTGCGCAGTGAAATCGGAGCGGCCATCAGTATGTTGTTATGGGGGGCGGCGACCTTTGCCGTGGTGCCGCCGTTACAGATGCGCGTGATGCGCGTCGCCAGCGAAGCGCCGGGTCTGGCGTCGTCGGTGAATATTGGCGCTTTTAACCTGGGTAATGCGCTGGGTGCGGCAGCCGGAGGTGCTGTGATCTCAGGCGGTCTGGGCTACGGTTTTGTCCCGGTGATGGGGGCGATTATTGCCGGTCTGGCGCTGGTGGTGGTGCTGTTTTCGTCACGCACACCGACGGAAGACGCCGTTTGCGCAAGTCAGTAAATGAAGTGTGCCCTGCCGCAAGGCGGCAGGGCTAGCGCAGGGTCGTTGACGTCATGACGCGGCGGGCGCCGACATAACGCTGACGCCAGTAATCTTCCCTGAGCGAGGTTATCTGGATCTCCTGGCCGCTGCGCGGGGACTGAATAAACTTGCCGTTACCAACATACACCCCAACATGATCGGCCGTGCCACGGCCCTGGGTGCGGAAGAAGACCAGGTCGCCATTCTGCAGCTCATTGCGGCCGACGGGCGCGGCATCGCGCAGGTGATACATCTCATTGGCGGTACGTGGAATACGGAACTTCAGCAGATCTTTATAGGCGTAGTAGACCAGGCCGCTACAGTCAAAGCCCGTATTTGGCGAGGTGCCACCCCAGCGGTAAGGTTTCCCAATCTGATTCATTAATTTCGACATCGCCTTGCTTTGCGCTTTCTGCACGCGCGCTTTACGCGCGGCGCTCAGCGTCGGCACTTTTCCACGCGGGCAGCTATTTTTACGTCCTTTGAGCAGGGTGCAGTTTTTCGGCCTTTCGAGCGCGGTGACCTCGGCGACGGACGATTTTACCTGACGGCTGGTATTTTTTTTGTTCTGCGTTGCGGCGGTACGTTTTGTCGTGCGGGAAACTTTCTTGATGCTGGTCTTGCCGGAGGAGGTCTTACTGCTGCCTGTGGTCTTGTTACTGGTGGTGGTCGGTGTGGCTTTCTTTGTGGTGTTTTTCTTTTTCCGCTCGTCCACTTTCGCGAGGTTTTTTTTCTGCGCAGACGTCGTCCGCGTCTGTTCAGACGCCTGACTCAAAGGCGTAAACGCCAGCGATGCAAAGAGCACAGCACAGAGTGCGATCGAAGTTGTGGTTATGCGCGCCACTGAGCAATCCCCTGGAGTATGCAGAAAATATCGTCTGCAAATGATATACAAAGCGCATGGATTCTAAAGCACAAAAAGAGGCTATGTTAATAGCCTTTTCACAGTTCTAAACACTTTCGTTATCGACTGCGAGAAAAAGCAGCAGCTGATGATATTGATCGGGTTTGACTGCACAAAAGCCCACCGCTTAACGGGATTAAGTGATATTTATTAAGCAACTTCTGACGTCAGACGATAAAATAGCAGTTAGTGAACAAAATGTTATTTTCCGTCACGAGTCCGAAACGCTACAATGCCAGACTACTGCCGTAAAAGAAGTTAAAGGAAGCAAAACAATGAGCACGACTCTTGAAAAAATTGAAAGCCAGATCGCGGGTAATCCGATCCTGCTGTATATGAAAGGTTCCCCGAAGCTGCCAAGCTGCGGCTTTTCCGCGCAGGCTGTCCAGGCGCTGTCCGCCTGCGGTGAGCGTTTTGCCTATGTTGATATTCTGCAGAACCCGGATATCCGCGCCGAGCTGCCGAAATACGCAAACTGGCCGACCTTCCCACAGCTGTGGGTGGATGGTGAGCTGGTGGGTGGCTGCGATATCATTATTGAAATGTATCAGCGTGGCGAACTGCAGACGCTGATCAAAGAGACGGCGGCCAAGTATCCGCCGGCTGAGCCTCAGGCATAAAAAAAGCGACCTTCGGGTCGCTTTTTTATTACTCAGTTTCTTTGCTCACCGGTAGCGGCCAGCCGCCGAGACGCTTCCAGCGGTTGACGATATCGCAGAACAGCAGGGCGGTTTGCTCGGTATCGTACAGCGCCGAGTGTGCCTGTGAGCTATCAAATTCCATACCCGCTGCGGCACAGGCTTTTGCCAGCACCGTCTGACCGAGTGCCAGCCCACTAAGGGTTGCGGTATCGAAAGTGACAAACGGGTGGAACGGGTTACGCTTCAGCGAGGCGCGCTCTGCCGCCGCCATCAGGAAGCTGTGATCGAAAGTGGCGTTATGCGCCACGATGATCGCCCGGTTGCAGCCCTGCTCCTTAATGCCTTTGCGCACGGCCTTAAAGATGGCGTGCAGCGCATCGTGTTCACTGACCGCGCCGCGCAGCGGGTTGCTCGGATCGATACCGTTAAACGCCAGCGCTTCCGGCTGTATAATCGCCCCTTCAAACGGCTCGACGTGAAAATGCATCGTGCTGTCCGGCAGCATCCAGCCCTCTTCATCCATTTTGAGCGTGACGGCGGCGATCTCAAGCAGCGCGTCAGTCTTTGCGTTGAATCCTGCCGTTTCAACATCAATAACAACAGGATAAAAACCACGAAAACGGCCACACAGACCGGAGAGTTGAGCATTATCGGACATCAGGGTCTCTTGCCAGGGAAAAGAAGCGCGCATTATGGCAAATTTTGCCGTCGGGTGCAGCAGGGGAAATCCAGCGGGCGCCAGATTGATGCCCGAAAAGATTAGTCGCCGAGGCCTTTACTGGCGTCTTTGGCTTCGATCAACTCGATTTTATAACCGTCCGGATCTTCGACAAAGGCGATCACGGTAGTGCCGCCTTTAACCGGACCGGCTTCGCGGGTCACGTTGCCGCCGTTTTTGCGAATAAGGTCGCAGGCTTCAGCTGCGTTATCCACGCTCAGGGCGATATGGCCGTAGGCATTGCCGAGGTCGTATTTATCAACGCCCCAATTCCAGGTCAATTCAATAACGGCTTCTTCGCTTTCCGGACCGTAGCCGACGAATGCCAGAGAGTACTTATACTCTGTGTTCTCGCTGGTGCGCAGCAGATCCATTCCCAGTACTTTGGTGTAGAAATCGATGGAACGTTGCAGGTCGCCAACGCGCAGCATGGTGTGAAGTAAGCGCATAAAATCCTCTTCGGGTAATTTGTCCTTTCCGGACAAGGAGAAACGTTGTTTTAGTATAGCGGCCACTCAGGGCCGCTATCAATCAACAGATTACAGAGAAGGGTAATCGGTATAGCCTTCCGCGCCGCCGCCGTAGAAACTTTCCGGGCGCTGTGGGTTAAGCGGGGCTTTGCGTTCCAGACGCGCGGCCAGATCCGGGTTAGCGATATAATCGCGGCCAAAGGCAACGGCATCGATCAGACCTTTGCCGATCAAATCTTCCGCTTTTGCCGGCGTATAGGCGCCCGCTCCAATGATCGGGCCGCTAAAGTGCTGGCGAACTTTCTGACGGAAGGCTTCAGAGTAAGGCTGCCCACCTGCCCAGTCCGGTTCGGACATATGCAGATAGGCGATACCGCGCTTGTTCAGCTCTTCAATCAGATACAGCGCTTCCGCTTCTTCATTCGGGCCGTTATCGACGTTCTGGAAAGAACCGACCGGCGAAACGCGGATACCGATACGCTCCGGTGCCCACTCTTTGCAGACCGCATCAACCACTTCCAGTACCAGTCGCGCGCGGTTTTCCACGCTGCCACCGTACTGGTCGGTACGATGATTGGCTGACGCGGAAAGGAACTGGTGCAGGAGGTAACCGTGGGCGGAGTGCAGTTCCACCATATCGAAACCTGCCTCGCGGGCGTTGGCGACGGCCTGACGGAAATCATCAACGATACCCGGGATTTCACTCAGTTCCAGCGCGCGCGGCATAGACGTATCGACACGAATCGCATGGCCGTTTTCGTCACGCAGCGAGGTTCGCGTGCCTGCGCTCAGGGCTGAAGGGGCAACAGGGGCCTGACCGCCTGGCTGAAGGGTATTGTGGGAGATACGTCCGGTGTGCCAGAGCTGAACGGCGATGCGTCCATCTTCAGCGTGAACGGCGGCGGTGATTTTCTTCCAGGCGGCGATTTGCTCATCGCTGTGGAGACCCGGTGCGCCTGCGTAGCCTTTGGCCTGCGCAGAAATCTGGGTTGCTTCGCTGATGATAAGACCTGCGCTTGCGCGCTGACGGTAGTACTCCGTCATCAGCGGGGTAGGGATATCGCCCGGCTCAATGCTGCGAAGACGGGTCAGCGGGGCCATAAGAACGCGGTTCGGGGCAGTAACGGGTCCGATTTTAAGCGGGGTAAAGAGTTTCTGTGATGACATAATGACTCCTGAGTAGACCGGTCGGCTAATGATTGGGTAAATAAAAACGCCTGTTAACGTTCAGGCGTAGCAATCAGGGTTGCAACCATCGCCAGGGTGCTTTCCAGCGACAGCGTGGTGCGGGTAATCCTGGCCTGCAAATTGGCGCCCAGCCACAGGGAATAGAGCACCGGTGCCAGAGAATATGCCTCGCCTTCAAAAACCATGCTGCGCTCTTCGCGGCCCTTATCAAGGGTCTGTTCCAGCAGGGCGATAATCCCGCTGGTCCCCTGGTTCATTGCGCCGCGCATATCTTCTGACAGATCGCAGACTTCCGCAGACAGCTTCACCGTCAGACAGCCGCTGATAATGCCCTGCTGGCAGAATTGCGTTAGCGCCTGCTGATAATAATCGAGCAGGCGATCGCGCGCGGTGCCGTGTTCGGAAAGAAAATGCACCTGCAGCTGCTGGTGATAATGCGCAAAGTGCCGCTCCAGCATCGCCACGCCAAACGCTTCTTTAGAGCGAAAGTAGTGGTAAAACGAGCCTTTCGGTACGCCTGCGGTTTTCAGCAGCTCGCTTAACCCCATCCCGGTAAAGCCGCGGCTCATGCACAGCTTTTCACCGACGGTGAGGATATGTTCGCGCGTATCATGTTCAGGTGCTTTGTTCATAAAGGGCACTGTACTAGACCGATCGGTCTAATGCAAGTCTCCTCGCGATCCCACTCTTACATAAACAGCCGGCCAAGGGGTTGCGTCCCGGGCAGGAAACGTCTTCAATGTACTTTATATCAGACGCTGAGGAGACCGGACATGGCAGAGCAGCTGGAGTTCTTCCCCATCCAGAGTCCGTGCCGGGGTATTTGCCAGTCAGACGAGCGCGGTTTTTGTCGTGGCTGTATGCGCAGTCGCGATGAGCGCTTTAACTGGCAAAACATGAGCGATGTTCAGAAGCAGGATGTGCTGCGCCTGTGCCATCAGCGTCGGCTACGTAAACTGCGGGCTGCGAAGACGGCCGGCGATGACGAGCCTCAGCAACCGACTCTTTTTTAAAGGCTATTAAGGACACCGTAATGGTTAAGCGAATTACACTTGCGCCTCAGGGGCCGCAATTCTCACGTTTCGTTATGGGTTACTGGCGGTTGATGGAGTGGAACATGTCCGCTCGTCAGCTGCTGAGTTTTATCGAAGAGCATCTGGATCTGGGCATTACTACGGTTGACCACGCCGATATCTATGGCGGTTATCAATGTGAGGCGGCGTTTGGCGAGGCCCTGAAGCTGGCACCGGAGCTGCGTAAGCGGATGGAGGTTGTGACGAAATGCGGGATTGCCACCCCCGCACTCCCTGAACACCCGATCGGCCACTATATTACCGACCAGAGTCATATTGTTGCCAGCGCCGAACGGTCGCTGCGCAATCTGGCGACCGATCATCTTGACGTGCTGCTGATTCATCGCCCCGATCCGCTGATGGATGCGGATGAAGTGGTCGAGGCGTTTCTGGCGTTGCATCAGAGTGGCAAGGTGCGTCACTTCGGCGTTTCCAACTTTACGCCTGCCTAGTTTTCCCTGCTGCAATCCCGTCTGCCTTTCACCCTGGTGACGAATCAGGTCGAACTGTCTCCGGTTTATCAGCCGCTGCTGCTCGACGGGACACTCGATCAGTTGCAACAGCTGCGTATCCGGCCGATGGCCTGGTCCTGCCTCGGCGGCGGGCGTCTGTTTAGCGATGAAGCCTTCCAGCCGTTGCGCGATGAGCTGGACCGCGTGGCGCATGAGCTAAACGCGGCAAGCATTGAGCAGGTGGTTTACGCCTGGGTGCTGCGTCTGCCGTCACAGCCGCTGCCCATTATCGGCTCCGGTAAAATTGAACGGGTACGCCGCGCGCTGGAAGCAGAAAGCCTTAGCATGAACCGCCAGCAGTGGTTCCGCATTCGTAAGGCTGCACTGGGCTACGACGTCCCGTAACCCTGTCTCGCAGTGACTTTCCGGTGAAATCTGTTGTCCTGGTTTAAACTTAACCGGTACACAGAATCTAACGGAGGTCTTATGCAGCGTTTTAGTCTGGCAATGATTATTCTGGCAGCGACGTCTGGCGGCGCCCTGGCTGCCAGTGAGAAAGTGGAGCTGAATCTGGTCTCCGCCCAGAGCGTAGGGCAGGCAATCGGCACGGTGACTATCACTGAAACTGAGAGTGGTCTGCAGTTTACGCCCGCTCTCAAAGCGTTGCCGCCCGGGGAACACGGTTTCCATATTCACGTCAACGGTAGCTGCCAGCCAGCGATTGTCGACGGAAAAGCTACCGCTGCAGACGCAGCGGGTGACCATTTCGATCCGCAAAATACCAGTAAACACGCGGGGCCAGAAGGCGACGGGCACCTCGGCGATCTTCCTGCGCTAACCGTTAACGCCGAGGGTAACGCCAGCGAGTCGGTTGTCGCACCGCGGATAAAAAACCTCGATGAGGTCAGAGGTAAAGCGCTGATGGTCCACGCCGGTGGCGATAATATGGCCGATCACCCGAAACCACTGGGTGGTGGCGGGGAGCGTTTTGCCTGTGGCGTAATCAAGTAACAGGTACTTGACCCTCAGCAGGCGAGCACCGCATCAAACAGCACTTTGAATAGCCGTGGTAAATAGATTGAAGTCTCTGGCACCAGATCCTGGAGGCACAGCGCTGCGTCGGCCCTGAGAAGGGGAAACTGATGTAAAAAAGTCGAATAAGCAGAGTGAACGCCGCATTACATTTGTTTTAGAAATATAAATGCTGCACACTAATTTAAAATGAGTATAATAACTTAGCAAGCTAATTATAAGGAGATGAAATTGGAATCGCCACTGGGTTCTGATCTGGCACGCTTAGTGCGCATCTGGCGTGCTCTGATTGACCATCGCCTCAAACCTCTGGAATTAACGCAGACTCACTGGGTAACGCTGCACAACATTCACCAGCTTCCCCCCGAACAGTCGCAAATTCAACTGGCCAAAGCAATTGGCATTGAGCAACCCTCGCTGGTACGCACTTTGGATCAACTGGAAGAAAAAGGACTTATTTCTCGCCAGACCTGTGCCAACGATCGTCGCGCTAAACGCATTAAATTGACCGACAAAGCCGACCCGATTATCGACAAAATGGAAACTGTCATCAAGAAAACGCGTGGGGAAATTCTCTCCGGCATTTCCCATGATGAGCTGGAGTTGTTGATGAAACTAATAGGGAGGCTTGAGCACAATATTATTGAGCTTCAGGCTCGCGACTAAGCGATATACCAGGCCTTGTGTTTGCAAGGCCTTTTTTATTCAGCCCAGCTGACCACCTGATTACGCCCGTTCGTTTTAGCCTGGTACATGGCTTGATCGGCACGCACTACGCACGTCTCTGCATCTGACTGTGGCGAGGTGGTGGTATAGACTCCCACGCTGATGGTTACCGGTGGCCTGAGACTTTGCTCGTCGTGCACCGACACGGCCTCGCGGATACGCTCCGCAATCGTGGCGGCTTCGGCGGCGGGGGTGTTGACCAGCAGCAGCGCAAATTCTTCGCCGCCAATGCGGGCGGCAATATCATTTTTACGGGCATTCTCCTGCAACACATTGGCGGTAAATTAAATCACCTTATCGCCCTGTAAATGCCCAAAAGTGTCTTGATACGCTTAAAGTGATCCAGATCGCTGACGAGAACCGATACCGGATACTGGTCAGAGGCACTAAGCAGTTACTGCGTCAGGTTGTCATAGAAATAGCTACGGTTATAAAGCCGGGTTAGCGGGGCGCGAAGTGAATTTTGCAGGAAATCAGATAGTTATCATGGGTTCTGCGATATAGCGTGAAAATATCAGAGAGTAGAACAAAATTATAAAAAGGGTGTCCGCCGCTTACAAGAAGGCGCATGATAGCAGGCATAACTCTCACTATTACCACTGCTTAACATAATGGTCAGGGTCGACATATAGCAGACGCAAAAAAAGCTCCGCTATACCAGAAAATATTACGCAAACATGAAATGACTAATAGGTTTAGCAGCGTCGCACACCATAGGCCAACCACGTTCCAGCCAACACTTTACTGCCAGAGAAGGGTATAATTCCGCGTGATGTTATCAACAAATAACGCACTCAGATGCGGACTGTAGCTGGAATATCCCCCAGGCCAGCATCAGCAGCATCACAGTAAAAAACATCGTTGTAGTCAGAATAAGAATAGGGTGTTTCCGGGTGAGTCTGTCAGATTTGTGGAAGTGATATAGAATGATGGCGAAATTGAATAATAAGACCATCGTCAGATTGCGGAAGAAAAAGAAGACCGTTGCACCGTTGTAGTTTACTTGCGTGAAGTCTTAGCATAAAAAAAAGCGCGGATAGCTGCCAACAGTCCCGAACATGATTAACGCCGAGCCGATAAAGGTGCAGGTGATAGTCAGGAGATAAATACGGCAAGGCAAAACGTTGCCCGGCTGCAGAAATTCGATTAAACATGCTGTGCATCTCCAACATAGTAAAAGAAAAACAAATACATAATAAAAAAAGGCTCTCTGCCTGATGCGAATAGGTATAGGACTATTTGTAGGATAATATTGCGCTGGGGTAAATAAAAGGGTCAGACTAATAGAGTTATTGCGAGGGAGTGTCAGCGAAACCAGTAAGCCGTAAATGAGGGTGTATTCAGGTAATAATTTGTCAACGCACGTAAAAATAAAAAGCGCGACCGTAGGGCGGTCGCGCTTTTTCAGTATTTTGCTCAGCGCGGGGAAACGGTGATCTGGCCGCCGCTGCTGGCCATGGCGACGCGCTGACCAGCGGAGAAACGCGTATTGCCCTGTTTCTGAACAACCATAATGGTGTTACCGTCGTCACGACGAATTTCCAGCTCCACGCCCTGGGTTTTGTTCATTGCACCCTGAACGCCCTGGCCCGCAACGCCACCGGCTACTGCACCCGCAGCTGTCGCCAGAGAACGGCCAGTGCCGCCACCCACGGTGTTACCCAGGAAACCACCGAGTACTGCGCCACCGATAGCGCCGATCACGTTATCGTTACCGCCACCCTGGATCTGCACCGGACGGGCGTTAACAATGGTGCCGTAGGTCACATTCTGCACGCGTTTTGCATCGGACGAAGAATAGACGTCGCCGGACAGGCCGCTGTTGTTAGCACATCCCGCAAGCGCGAGCGTCATCATTGATATGGCTACTACACGTGAAATCATTACGAATCTCCTGTTCATCACGCAGCGCTCTTATGAGCATCCGTCATGACGTGATTATATGGCATTTATTTTACCACCGCGCATCAGTTCAGCGACAATATTTAAAAAATAATACGATTAGCAGTCTGAACCAGAGTTAAACGGTGCATAAACGTGTGGCGCAAAACAATAAACCTTAAAAGTAATACGTATTTTATCGCTGGATGTTAAAAATCATCAACCTGCCGTGGCATTGGCGTACGGTTTGTGGTGGAGTGAAGAACTCTAAGAAAGTTGGAAAACACAGGAAGGGCTATGAGATCGGGTCGTTATATTGGCGTTATGTCCGGAACCAGTCTCGACGGCGTGGATGTTGTTCTCGCTGCCATTGATGAAATGCTGGTCGCCCAGCAGGCCAGTCTGAGCTGGCCGATCCCGATAGCACTCAAAGAAGCGATCCTTGCCATCTGTCAGGGACAGCAGTTAACCCTTTCTCAGCTCGGACAGCTGGATACCCGGCTTGGCTGTCTGTTTGCCGATGCTGTGCAGGCGCTGATGGATGAGCAGAAGCTAAAGCCGGAAGAGGTTGTGGCGATTGGTTGTCATGGCCAGACGGTCTGGCACGAACCTGTCGGTGATGCACCGCATACGATGCAGATCGGTGACAATAATCAGATTGCCGCCCGTACCGGTGTGACCGTCGTCGGTGACTTTCGCCGACGCGATATGGCGCTTGGCGGGCAGGGCGCACCGCTGGTCCCCGCCTTTCACCATGCGCTGCTGGCACATCCGGATGAGCGGCGGATGGTGCTGAATATTGGCGGTATTGCTAATCTGTCATTGCTGATACCCGGTCAGCCCGTACGCGGGTTCGATACCGGTCCTGGCAATATGCTGATGGATGTCTGGGTCTGGCGCCATCGTGGCAAACCTTATGATAAAGACGCCGGCTGGGCCCGTTCGGGGAAAGTGATTATACCGCTGCTGCAGTCTATGCTTAACGAGCCCTATTTTTCTGCCCCTGCGCCCAAGAGCACTGGACGTGAGTACTTTAATACGGGCTGGCTGGAAAAGCAGTTAGCCAGCTTCCCCGGTCTCGCCGCCCGGGATGTGCAGGCAACGCTTGCGGAACTGACGGCGGTGACGATTTCTGAACAGATTCATCTTAGCGGCGGCTGCGAAAAGTTGCTGGTATGCGGCGGCGGTGGACGCAATCCGCTGGTGATGGCCCGCCTGGCGGCGCTGTTGCCCGGCACGGAAGTCGACACGACTGACAAGGCTGGCATCAGCGGTGATGATATGGAAGCGCTGGCGTTTGCCTGGCTGGCGTGGCGAACGCTTGCCGGGCTACCGGGCAATCTACCCTCGGTAACCGGTGCATCACAGGCCAGCGTGCTGGGCGCTATTTTCCCGGCAAATCCGCGACATAATCAGAGTTAACTGAATTTCTGTCAGGCCTCCTGTCGGTACACTGCAGAGAAATGATAGCGGGAGGGTGCCAGACCTCCTGATGAAATCTGCCTGTGGAACCTGCTCATGAAAAAACTGCTTATCCTTGTTCTTCCTTTGCTGCTCGCCGGCTGTAGTGCTTACAACCAGTTTATTGAGCGTATGAACACAGATACTCTGGAATACCAGTGTGACGAGAAACCGCTTACGGTGCACCTCAATAACACCCGCCAGGAAGTGAGTTTTATCTACGATAATCAGCAGCGCACGCTGAAAGAAGGGCGCTCGGCATCCGGCGCGCGCTATACGGATGGCATCTATGTCTTCTGGTCAAAAGGGGATGGCGCATCGGTGTACAAACGCGACCGTATCGTACTGAATAACTGCCAGTTAGCCGCGCGCAGCGTTGAGATTTTGCCTGGGGGGGCGCACAATAGCGCCACCCTTTGATAACTCTCAGATACGCCATGTCCGACAACGATGAACTGCAGCAAATCGCGCACCTGCGCCGTGAATATATCCGTGGTGGCCTGCGCCGCCGCGATCTTCCTGCCGAACCGCTGGCGTTGTTCGAACACTGGCTGAAGCAGGCCTGCGACGCCAGACTGGCCGATCCTACCGCTATGGTTGTCGCCACCGTCGACGAACAGGGCCAGCCGTACCAGCGCATCGTGCTGCTTAAGCACTACGATGACAAAGGGCTGGTGTTTTATACCAACCTTGGTAGCCGCAAGGCGCACCATATTGAACATAATCCGCGCGTGAACCTCCTCTTTCCGTGGCATATGCTGGAACGTCAGGTGATGGTGACCGGCAAGGCGGAGCGTCTCTCTACGCTTGAGGTGGTGAAATACTTCCACAGCCGTCCCCGCGACAGCCAGATAGGTGCCTGGGTATCAAAACAATCCAGCCGCATCTCCGCGCGCGGTATCCTCGAAAGTAAATTTCTCGAACTGAAGCAAAAATTCCAGCAGGGCGAAGTCCCACTGCCGAGTTTTTGGGGCGGTTTTCGCATCAGTATTGAACAGATGGAATTCTGGCAGGGCGGCGAACATCGTCTGCACGATCGTTTTTTGTACCAGCATGACGGTCAGGCATGGAAAATCGATCGTCTGGCTCCCTGATAAGGGCAAATTGTTGCGTTAAGCGCTGGTACTCCTGCTGTTGGCGTTTTATTCTAGTCCGCTCTGTGTCGTGGTGTGGGTAAACGAACTCGGGACGGCGCAGACGACCTTTTTCTTTCGCATCTGGCGAAAAGTCGTGTACCGGCAAAGGTGCAGTCGTTTTATGTTTTATACATGGAGAATTTGATGGCAAGCGGTAACTTGATTAAACAATTGCAAGAGCGGGGCCTTGTGGCCCAGGTGACGGACGAAGCAGCGTTAGCAGAGCGACTGGCGCAAGGCCCGATCGCGCTCTATTGCGGCTTCGACCCCACCGCTGATAGCTTGCATTTGGGGCATCTCGTTCCACTGTTATGCCTGAAACGCTTCCAGGAGGCGGGTCATAAGCCTGTTGCTCTGGTCGGCGGCGCGACCGGCCTGATTGGCGACCCGAGCTTTAAAGCTGCCGAGCGTAAGCTCAACACTGAAGCCACCGTGCAGGAGTGGGTCGATAAAATCCGCAAGCAGGTGGCCCCGTTCCTCGATTTCGACTGCGGGGACAACTCGGCGATTACGGCGAACAACTATGACTGGTTCGGTGGCATGAACGTGCTCACCTTCCTGCGCGATATCGGCAAACACTTTTCTGTTAACCAGATGATTAACAAAGAGGCCGTTAAGCAGCGTCTGAATCGTGACGATCAGGGGATCTCCTTTACCGAGTTTTCCTACAATCTGCTGCAGGGTTACGACTTTGCCTGTCTGAACAACCTGCACGGCGTTAGCCTGCAGATTGGCGGCTCCGATCAGTGGGGCAATATCACCTCCGGTATTGACCTGACCCGTCGTCTGCACCAGAACCAGGTCTTTGGCCTGACGGTTCCGCTGATCACCAAAGCCGACGGCACCAAATTTGGTAAAACCGAAGGTGGCGCGGTCTGGCTGGATCCGAAAAAGACCAGTCCGTATAAGTTCTACCAGTTCTGGATTAACACCGCCGATGCGGATGTGTATCGCTTCCTCAAGTTTTTCACCTTTATGGACATTGCTGAAATCAATGCGCTGGAAGAAGAAGACAAAAACAGCGGCAAAGCCCCGCGCGCCCAGTATGTACTGGCCGAGCTGGTGACCCGACTGGTACATGGCGAAGAGGGACTGGTTGCGGCAAAACGCATTACCGAAAGCCTGTTCAACGGCACGCTGAGTGCGCTGAGCGAAGCTGATTTCGAGCAGTTGGCGCAGGACGGTGTCCCGATGGTTGAAATGGACAAGGGTGCCGATCTGGTACAGGCGCTGGTGGACTCCGAGCTGCAGCCGTCTCGCGGCCAGGCACGTAAAACCATCGCATCTAACGCGGTAACCATCAACGGTGTAAAACAGGCCGATCCGGAATACTGCTTCGTGGATTCTGACCGTCTGTTTGGCCGCTACACGCTGCTGCGCCGCGGTAAAAAGAATTACTGTCTGGTTTGCTGGAAGTAATCATCATTAAGACCGGGGCGTGGGAAACTACGCCCCTTATTTTTTGGTTGTCCCGCCTGGAAAAATAATGAAGAACATCCTCGCAATTCAGTTTCACGTGGTCTTTGGTCGCGCGGGTAACAGCGCGGCCTAATTTCCGATGCGCCGCCTGGGCGCTAATGTCTGGCCGCTGAACACTGTGCAATTCTCCAACCATACCCAGTACGGCAAATGGACCGGCAGCGTGATGCCGCCATATCATCTGACGGACGTCGTTCAGGGTATCGCTGATATCGGTAAGCTCGGCAGCTGTGATGCGGTCCTGAGTGGCTATCTCGGTTCGGCGGAGCAGAGTGAGCATATTCTGGGGATCGTGTGTAAGGTCAAGGCCGCAAACCCACAGGCGAAATATTTCTGCGATCCAGTTATGGGTCACCCGGGGAAAGGCTGCATCGTGGCGCCGGGCGTGGCGGATTTCCACGTACGCTATGCGCTGTCGGCCAGTGATATTATCGCGCCAAACCTGATTGAGCTGGAAATTCTCTGCGGTCACGCGGTGAATAACGTCCAGCAAGCGGTGGATGCCGCGCGAGAGCTTATTGCACAGGGGCCGGAAATCGCGCTGGTTAAACACCTGGCGCGTGCGGGAATGCATCAGACCCGCTTTAAAATGCTGCTGGTAAAACTGTTACAGGGCGCGGGGCTTCGCGATGCGCTGGAGCATGTGACGGCGGCGGTGTATGAAGTGATGGTGGCAACGCTTAGCATGGAAGAGTATGAGCTGCAGGTGGTCGCGGCTCAGGACCGTATTGCCAGCCCGGAGCACTACTTCAGCGCGACCCGGCTGTAAGGCAAGCTGTTCAGCCCTTACGGGCTGAACAGTCACGAATCAGGTCGCTGACAGGCCTTCTGCTGCCAGAGCGGCAACAACCGACGGGCGTGCGGCGACGCGTGCCATGTAAGCCTCGATATTCTGCAGTCCTCCCATCTCCAGTTTTACCGCGTGCGCCCAGCGCAGCATGTTATACAGATAGGCATCGGCGATGGTAAAGCGTTGGCCGCTAATCCACTCATTGCCCTCAAGGGACGTATTCACATACTGCAGTTTTTTCTCAAGCCAACCGCGCACCACCGGCTTAAAGTCTTCCGGCGTCTCGGGACGGAACAGCGGGGTAAAGCCTTTGTGCAGTTCGGTGGCGATAAAGTTAAGCCACTCCAGCGACTTATAGCGATTAATGCTACCGACCGGGGCCAGCAACTGACGGTCAGGTACGGCATCGGCCAGATACTGCATAATGACCACCGCTTCGGTCACCAGGGTATTGTCGTCAAGCAGCAGGGCCGGTACCTGTCCTTTCGGGGCGATAGCCAGATAGTCGTCACCGTTTTCCAGCTTTTTCTTCATCAGATCGACGCTTTCTATCGTAAAGTCACGACCGCTTTCACGCAGGATAATATGTGGGGCAAGGGAACAGGCACCGGTTTTGTAATACAGTTTCATGAACCCTCCTCAGGGCGCAGGTAAGTTGTCTTATGGTAGTTCGGCCTGCGGCAAAAAAAAAGCCGCTAACGTGCGGTTAGCGGCTGATTCTTCAGTTATACGTGGGAAGATTACGCAGTAGAAGTATCCGCTGCTTTTTCGCCGTCGTCGTCCTGAGTCATACGGTTCAATTTCGGCGCAATCACTATCATCAGCATGGCGATAACCCCCGTAACGATACCGATTTGCATAAACACGCGGCCATAGACTTGCAGAGAGACCAGCGGATCGGTGACGTTTTCCGGCACCGCCATCAGATTTGCCACTTTACCGGCGATAATCGCTGCCCCGGCAGTGGTCAGGAACCAGCTGCCCATAATAAAGCCCATCAGGCGTTGCGGCACCAGTTGAGCGACCATAGCCAGACCCAGACCGGAGATCATCAGTTCCCCAATACTTTGCAGGGCGTAGCTAAGGATCAACCAGTTAACGGAGACGATACCCGCGTCGCTGGCGAACTTCGTGCCCAACGGCAGCACGAGAAACGCAGCGGAGCAGAGGACCATGCCGATTGCGAACTTATGCGGCATCGGCAGTCGGTCGCCCATCTTGTTATAGATAGCCGCCAGAATCGGGCTGCCTATCATAATCCAGAATGGATTCAGCGCCTGATACTGCTCAGGTTCGAAGACGATTCCGAGGATGCTGTGCTCAACGTTACGGATAGCAAAGAAGTTCAGGGAGGTTGGCATCTGGCTGTAGAGTACGAAGAAGACAATGGCCTGCAGCATCAGAATAAAGGCGACGATCATTTTACGACGAGCAGCGCCCTGCATGGCGAAAGCTTCTTTACCAAAGATAAACACAATGCCGAGGGCGATCACGCCCAGCACCATACGCGCGATTTCCTGGTGGTGCAGCATCCAGGTAGCGATGGCGATCAGCACCACGACGCTGACCAGCGTTGCCAGCAATTTACCCAGGTGTACCGGCGCAAAGTCCGGTTTTGAGCCGTACTCTTTCACCCAGCTACGCAAGAACAGGAAATTCACCACGGTGATCAACATACCGACTACGCTCAGGGCAAAGGCCACGCTCCAGCCGTAGTTAGCCGCCAGCCATGGGGTGGCCAGCATGGAGAAGAACGAACCGATATTGATGGCCATATAGTACATGGTAAATGCACCGTCCAGACGCGGGTCGTCTTTGGCATAGCAGGTAGAGAGCAGGGAAGAGGGATTGGCTTTAAACAGGCCATTACCGACGGCGATAGTTGCCATCCCCATATACACCACGGCAGCGTCATGACCGGACCAGGCAACCAGCCCATAGCCGATAGCCAGTACAATGGCGCCAAGCAGAATAACACGTTTGGTGCCGAGCACTTTATCACCCAGCCAGCCACCAATGGCGACCAGACCATAAACCAGGGCGCTAAAGGAGGAGAACAGAGTAATGGAGTCGGCTTCCGACATCCCTAGCTGTTTCACAAGGTAGACGGCCATAATCCCTTGCAGGCCGTAGAAGCCAAAACGCTCCCAGAGTTCGATCGAGAAAATCAGATAGAAGGATCGCGGCTGTTTAAAAGCGTTCAGGCTGATACTTTCAGTTGGTTTTTGGTTTGCAGTAGACACTTATACCTCTTTTTTTACACCCCATACTAACAGGGGAGTGCAGGGCGTAATGATGAAAGATCATTCGCCTGATCGTTATAGTGGTGGGAGAAACGGCGGGTAATGTTCCCGATCCTGGTCTTTCAGGCAATAGCTTTGCAATACTCTGTTACATATAAAAAGCTGGCATAATTGCTTAGCAATACAAATGTTATTTAGCTTTTAATTTTACCTTTTGCTGAAAGGTGGTTTTTTACACCAATTTCCGCACCTTAAAAATGGGAGATGGCAATATATACTGCTATACCGCGCTGTTTGTGGTTGTATAGGCTAAATTATCAAAAAATACCGGTTTATTCTATTGCTTAATCTCATTGCCACTACATGTAACAACCGTCACTTCTGCGCGTTTGTTTACCAAAAATTAACATTACATTAAATTTGTGATATTGATCACGTATTAATATGAATTTTCGCTAAGGGAAAAAAGTTTAACCGGCTTTCGCGCTTAAGAGCGGCACATTATTCACTGAAGTAAGGAGATGTGACGAGGAAAGGACTGCAATTTATGGATTCAGATGCTGGCGCAATGCCAGCATCCTGTCAGATATCGACTTTCTCGTTGAATTCACAGAGATCTTCAATCAGACATGAGCCGCAGCGAGGCTTGCGTGCGATACAGGTATAGCGGCCATGCAGGATCAGCCAGTGGTGGCAGTCGACCATAAACTCAGCGGGAACCACTTTCAGCAGTTTATCCTCCACTTCTTCAACGTTTTTACCCGGTGCAAACTTCGTCCGGTTGCTGACGCGGAAGATATGGGTATCCACGGCGATAGTCGGCCAGCCAAAGGCGGTATTGAGTACCACGTTTGCGGTTTTGCGTCCGACCCCGGGCAGCGCTTCGAGCGCGGCCCTGTCTTCCGGCACTTCACCGCCGTGTTGTTCAAGCAGAATGCGGCAGGTCTTGATCACGTTTTCCGCTTTGCTATTAAACAGGCCGATCGTTTTGATATACGACTTCACGCCATCAACGCCGAGGTTGAGCATCGCCTGCGGCGTATTCGCCACCGGGTAAAGCAGTGCGGTTGCTTTATTGACGCTAACATCCGTTGCCTGGGCGGAGAGCAAGACTGCAATCAGTAGCTCAAAAGGCGAATTGAAATTCAGTTCGGTTGTAGGGTGAGGATTGCTGTCCCGCAATCGGGTGAGGATCTCAAGCCGTTTCGCTTTATTCATCGTGCATTCCCTGCAGTAGTGGCCGCAACCGGCGCTTCAGCGGCCGCAGCCTGCGCCCGCCGTTTCTTAGCACGTTCATCAATCAGGTATTTAATCGCCAGCAGCATGCCGAGGCCGATAAAGGCGCCCGGCGGCAGCATTGCCAGCAGGAAAGGTGTGTCCGTATGGAAGACTTCGATACGCAGCGCTTTGGCCCAGCCTCCCAGCAGCGAATCGGCACCGTCAAACAGGGTGCCGTTACCGAGAATTTCACGTATTGAGCCGAGCACAAACATGGCGCTGGTGGCGCCCATACCGATGGAGAAGCCGTCCAGCGCTGACAGGGCGACGCTTTTCTTCGCGGCAAACGCTTCCGCACGGCCAATAACGATACAGTTGGTCACGATCAGCGGGATAAAAATCCCCAGCGATTGATACAGGCCGAACGCCCAGGCGTTCATCAGCATCTGGACGCCGCTCACCACCGAGGCAATGATCATGACGTAGACAGGAATACGCACTTCCGCAGGCACCCAGCGGCGCAGGGCGGAGATCGCCGAGTTGGTCAGGGTCAGCACCAGCGTGGTGGCAAGACCGAGACCGAGGGCGTTGGTGGCGGTCGAGGTGACCGCCAGCAGCGGACAGAGGCCGAGCAACTGCACCAGGGCTGAGTTATTTTTCCACAGCCCCTGAATGATAACGTCTTTTGCTTCGCTCATCATTTATTCTCCGCAACCGGGCAGGGTGGACAGTTGGGCTGGCAGCGTTCGCGCATACAGGCCCGCGCGTTTCACCGCGTTAACCACCGCCCTGGGCGTAATGGTGGCACCGGTAAACTGATCGAAGTCGCCGCCGTCTTTTTTAACCGCCCAGTGGCCATCATTGTCGCCGCTTATGGCTTTGCCGCTAAAACGGGTGATCCAGTCCGACAGGCGTAGCTCGATTTTATCACCCAGGCCAGGTGTTTCATGGTGCTCTGTCACACGGGTTCCGAAGATGGTACCACTAAAGTCTGCGGCAACCAGCAGGCGGATCGCGCCGGAGTAGCCGTCGGGCGCGGTCGCTTCCATCACCACCGCCACGGGTGTATCGCCCTGACGCGCAATATAGAGCCGCTGCTCACCTTTGCCCAGAGCAGGCGCGCTGACGCGATAGCAACTCTGAGGCAAATTATTATCGTACATTGATGCGGGCAGGACCTGGTCAAACAGCGTTTTTTTCTGCTGCTCAGCCTGCTGGTCAATGGGCGATTTGGTCAGTTCGTTAATGACCGCCGTCAGGCCCGTTGTCCCTGCAGCAAACAGCGCCAGGATAATGCCATGTTTACGCATTATGTTTAGCATGATGGCGTCCTTAGCGATGGCCGTAAACGCGTGGCCGCGTGTAGTAATCGATCAGCGGTACGGTGATGTTCGCCAGCAGGACCGCAAAGGCCATGCCGTCCGGATAGCCGCCAAAGCTACGGATAAGCCAGACCAGCAGGCCAGCCAGCGCGCCGAACACCAGGCGTCCACGGTTGGTGGTCGAGGCGGTAACCGGGTCGGTCAGAATAAAGAACGCGCCCAGCATTGTCGCACCCGACAGCAGATGCATCTGCGGTGAGGCCAGCCCTGAGGTAGAGAAAATCCAGCCCAGGGTCGCGCAAACGGCAAGGCTCAGCAGGAAACTGACCGGAATATGCCAGCGAATCGCTTTTTTCCACAGCAGGAAAACGCCTCCCGCCAGATACGCCAGGTTCACCCACTGCCAGCCTACGCCTGCCAGCGCGCCCTGATAAATTGCGTCCTGCATAATCTGCTCAACGGACTGTCCTGCGTGCAGGGACGTCTTCAGGTTATCCAGCGGCGTTGCCTGGCTGATACCGTCGATGCCCATGCGCAGGGCATTCATATCGCTACCGGCGGCGGTGTGGCCGATGAAGATCGCCTGTACAGCATCCAGCAGGCCAGGAACGCTGGCGGCGACGGTGTAAGGAGGAAGCCACAGGGTCATCTGTACCGGGAAGGAGATCAAAAGCACCACATAGCCAATCATCGCCGGGTTGAACGGGTTGTGACCCAGACCGCCGTAAAGCTGTTTAGCAATAATTACCGCAAAGGCGGTACCCAGCACCACCATCCACCAGGGGGCGAACGGGGGAATACTGATCGCCAGCAGCAGGCCAGTAAGCCAGGCGGAGTTATCCGCCAGGATCGCGAACACATTCTGTTTGCGCAGACGTAAAACGGCTGCTTCGGCACCCCAGGCGGTGAGGCTGGCCAGCAGGATCTGGATGAGCGTTCCCCAGCCAAAGAACCAGGTCTGAACGGCGATGCCGGGAACGGCGGCCAGCAGCACCAGCAGCATAATTCGTGAAGTTTGCCGCTGGTTATGGGTATAGGGGGAGCTTACGATTCTGAAAACCATTTATTCCTCGTTAACAGCCTGCTGGGCAGCTTTTTTAGCCTGTACACGCGCAATCGCGGCGGCGACGGCAGCCTTACGCGGATCGTCATTGGCTGCTTCTGTATTATTCTCGTTTTGCTGGGCGGCTTTACGCGCCTTTGCACGGGCAATGGCCGCTTCGACTACGGCTTTACGCGGGTCCACCGGCGCGGCAGCAGGTTCAGCCACGGGCTCCGCGGTTTTTTGCTGTTCGGCCTTACGGGCTTTGGCGCGGGCAATGGCCGCTTCGACTGCCGCTTTACGCGGGTCCACCGGTGCGGCAGCAGGTTCAGCCACGGGCTCTGCGGTTTTTTGCTGTTCGGCTTTACGGGCTTTGGCGCGGGCAATGGCCGCTTCGACTGCGGCTTTACGCGGGTCGTGGACGGATTCCATCAGCTCTGGTGGCGGGGCTGCGCTGACTTTCTCCGCTTGACGCGCACGTGCCTGTGCCTTACGCGCTTCGCGGGCCGCAATCACATCACTGTTATCGGGCTCCGCACCGGCCTGGACAATAACCGGCTGGAGTGCGTTTTGCTGCTTTTCACGTACGCGGGCCAGGGCGGCATCAATCGCCTCCTGATCCTTCGCAGCTGGCTGTACTGCCGCCTGTTTATGCCGTTCCAGTCGCGCTGCCTTATCGCGTTCGAGGCGTACCTGACGGGCTTCAAAGCGCGCTTTGGCTTCCGCCGCACGTTTCTCTTGCTGGGCGATGGCGTTAATCTCAGCCTTCTCCTGACGGAAATATTGCACCAGCGGGATATTGCTCGGGCAAACCCAGGCGCAGGCACCGCACTCGATACAGTCGGCCAGGTTATGGGCCGTCGCTTTATCGTGCTGCTGGCCTTTGCTGAACCAGTAGAGCTGCTGTGGTAACAGATCTGCCGGGCAGGAGTCGGCGCAGGCGCTACAGCGGATGCAGCCTTTTTCTTCCGGCGCGTCGCCCATCTCGCTGGCGGAAGGGACCAACAGGCAGTTGGTAATTTTGACCACCGGAACATCCAGCCAGGGCAGGGTGAAGCCCATCAGCGGGCCGCCCATAATCACCATCTGCTCAGAGGTCGCGCAGAAACCGGCAAACTCGAGCAAGTGGCGCACCGGCGTACCCAGTCGCGCCCAGACGTTGCCCGGACGGCTGACCGCCTCACCGGTCAGGGTCACCACGCGCTCGGTCAGCGGCTCGCCGTCGATAACTGCGCGCTTAACGGCAAACGCGGTGCCGACGTTCTGCATCAGCACGCCGATATCGGAAGAGCGTCCGCCATGCGGGACCTGTTTGCCGGTCAGGATCTGGGTCAGCTGTTTTGCCCCGCCGGAAGGATATTTGGTTGGGATCACCCGCAGCGCAATATCATGCGTATCGCTCAGGACCGCACGCAGCATGGAGATTGCCTGAGGTTTATTATCCTCAATACCAACAATCACCTGACGCGGCCGCAGAACGTGGGCCAGGATGCGGATCCCTTCGACAACCTGCGCTGCGCAGTCCTGCATCAGACGATCGTCGGCGGTGATATAAGGCTCGCACTCGGCGGCATTAATAATCAGCGTCTCGATTTTATCGCCGCCGCCGCGCAGCTTATTACCGGTTGGGAAGCCTGCGCCACCCAGACCGGCGACGCCAAAATCATGAATACGGGCAATCAGGTCCTCGCGGCTCTGGCGCTGGTAGTCCGGCCAGCCGTCGCGATCGATCCAGCGATCTCCGCCGTCGGCGTCGATAATAATGCTCATCTCCGCCAGCGCGGAAGGATGGGCGGTGCTGTGTGGGGCGATGGCGGTAATCGTGCCCGAGGTCGGCGCGTGAACCGGCAACATTCTGCCGTGCCCGCGGGTCAGCGGTTGTCCGCGCAGAACGCGATCGCCGGGCTTAACGCACAGTTCACCTTCAGCGCCAATATGCTGTTTCAGAGGGATAACAAAACGGCTGGCCAGCGGAACCTGGCGCAGCGGTGTGCCGTTTGACTGGGTTTTCATCTCCGGCGGATGAATGCCGCCGTTAAAGTCCCAGATCCTGTCTTTGCGCAGAGCGGAAAATAGCTTAAACATGTTGTTCCACGGGAATAATGCGTACCGGAATAGTTTGCAGATCCCATTTCCAGCTTTCAGTGGTCGTGGCCGCCGGCTCGAGCGTAATGCACTGGGTCGGGCAGGGTGCCACGCACAGATTACAGCCGGTGCAAAGGTCGCTTACCACGGTGTGCATCGCGCGTGTCGCGCCGACAATGGCATCAACCGGGCAGGCCTGAATACATTTGGTACAGCCGATACAGTTATCTTCGTCAATCACCGCCAGTATACGAACCGGCTCAAGAGCCGCTTCATCACCGATGGGCTGTGGATCGACGTTTAGCAGCGTGGCAATTTTCAGCATCACCGCTTCGCCGCCAGGCGCACAACGGTTAATGTTTTCACCCTGGGCGGCGACGGCTTCAGCATAGGGGCGGCAGCCCGGATAACCGCACTGCCCGCACTGGCTTTGGGGCAGAAGCTCGTCCAGCTTCTCAACCAGCGGATCGTCTTCCACCTCAAAACGGCGGGAGGCGTAGCCGAGGATGGCGCCGAAAATCAATCCCAGCACGCTGAGCGTAATAATGGCCAGCCATATTGCGCTCATTACAATTTCACCAGCCCGCTGAAGCCCATAAAGGCCAGCGACATCAGCCCGGCGGTGATCAGAGCAATGGCATTGCCCCGGAAAGGCGCGGGCACGTCGGATACCACCAGGCGCTCGCGAATCGAGGCAAACAGTACCATCACCAGTGAGAAGCCAACCGCAGCGGCAAAGCCGTACAGCGCAGACTGCATAAAGTTGTGGCCGAGGCTGATATTCAGTAGTGCCACGCCGAGCACGGCGCAGTTGGTCGTAATCAGCGGTAGGAAGATACCCAGCAGGCGATACAGCGCCGGACTGGTCTTGCGGACGACCATTTCGGTGAACTGGACCACAACGGCCACGACCAGAATAAAGGCCATGGTGCGCAGATAGATAAGGTCGAGCGGGATCAGAATCCAGGTGTCGATAATCCACGTGCAGATAGACGCGATAGTCATCACGAACGTGGTCGCCAGCCCCATGCCCATTGCGGTTTCCAGCTTTTTGGAAACGCCCATAAACGGACATAAACCGAGGAACTTCACCAGAACAAAGTTATTGACCAGTACAGTTCCTATAAATAGCAAAAGATAATCAGTCATTATTCGACCTGAAACGAAAAAAGCCGTCCATTATCGGTTAAACCAGGGTGAGCGACAACATACCAGATGTAGGGTTATTACAGATTCACAAAGGTGCGCTTTACGCGCTCAGAGCGCTTCAGATAAGGCACAATGATTGCGGCCGCCATCAGCGGGAAGATCAGCTGACGCAGGGCTATCTGGTCCGGCACCTGTGAGAAAGCAAAGGTTTTAAGCGCCAGCAGCACTGAAATAAGCAGCCACAGGATATAGTGCTTCGGCACGATGCGGCGTCGCTTAAAGAAAGCAATACACAGCCACAGCGTATAATACCACATCCCCGCTGCGATAGCGCAGGAGATAAACCACAGCGTATCCTGCGCGCGCAGGGCGACAAAGCTCTGCGGTATTAAGATCGTGGAAGCAAGAATGAGAAGCCCAAGAGAGGTGCTAATCAATGCCAGCAGCAGCCAGGCCAGCGGGCCAAGTAACCAGCCGCCAATACGTTTTTCAGGCTGTGCAGACATCAGGACTCCTCATCATCATTTCGCGCCAAAGACGGCGGCGTGCAGTATAAAACGGAAAGCGCAAATGATGACAGGCCTACTGCACAAAGTGCCAAACGGATTTTGGCACTTCGCCCACGTTAAATAAACGGCCGCCGGAAACCAGTTCCGCACGGCGATGATCGGCGGCGCGATACATGTTAACAATCTCGCGGTTATCCGTCAGGCTGTAGTTCAGGTGATCAAATAACTTTTCCAGGCTTTCGAGGGAACTGATTTTGCGGAATTTTAATAAGTAATCCTGAACCGTCATCTTATATAGCGTCCCTGGTTATAATGAGTAATAGCTGTTTTGAATAATAAACGGAAAGTAATGACCGTAAATAGTCTGGTTCCCGTTCTGACACATTTAGGAATTTTCTTGTCAGAGATCGTAGGAAACAGAGGTGCAAAATACATGATTTACTATGCTTAGCCGTGGATATCGCTCTTCTGCACCTGGGCCGTTGGCTCTGGCGCCTGATAATTATCGATATGGTGGGCAATAATCAGTAAGCAGACTGACAGACCCAGAACGACCCATCCGGCTAATTCAACAAGTCGGTTGAAAACAGACGACATAATCATTATCACAGTTGTACAAGGGATAACAATGTTACCCATCACATTTAATAACAGCAAGCGGCATATTCAGTGTTATCCTTTTATTTGCTGTCCGCTGGCTTAATTATGAACAGTCGCGTTATTCCATACGATTGCGCAGGTAAAAGTGGCCCTGCGCAACACAGACCAGAGAGGCTAAATGATGAGTGACACTATTCGGGTTGGGCTTATTGGTTACGGCTACGCCAGTAAGACCTTTCATGCCCCGCTGATTGCTGGCACCGTCGGAATGGAACTGGCGGCGATCTCCAGCAGCGATAAAAGCAAAGTTAAGGCCGACTGGCCTGGCGTTCATGTGGTTGCTGAGCCGCGCCATCTGTTTAATGATCCCTCTATTGACCTGATTGTCATCCCCACGCCTAACGATACGCACTTCCCGCTGGCAAAAGCGGCTCTGGAAGCAGGCAAGCACGTGGTGGTTGATAAACCATTTACCGTGACGTTATCACAAGCGCGTGAGCTGGATGCACTAGCCCGCAGCCTCGGGCGCGTGCTGTCCGTATTCCATAACCGCCGTTGGGACAGCGATTTTCTGACGCTGATAGCGCTGCTGGCGGATGGTGCGCTGGGGGAAGTGGCTTACTTTGAGTCCCATTTTGACCGCTTCCGTCCGCAGGTGCGTGACCGCTGGCGCGAGCAGCCCGGTCCGGGGAGCGGTATCTGGTATGACTTAGGTGCGCATTTACTTGATCAGGCACTGACTCTTTTCGGTCTGCCGGTTAGCCTGACGGTCGATCTGGCCCAGTTGCGCCCGGGTGCAAAGGCGACCGACTATTTCCATGCGGTGCTGACCTATCCCCAGCGCCGGGTGGTGCTGCACGGTACGCTGCTGGCGGCGGCAGAATCCGCACGCTATATCGTGCACGGTTCGCGCGGCAGTTATGTGAAATACGGTCTGGATCCGCAGGAAGAGCGACTGAAAAACGGTGAGAGACCGCCGCAGGAAGACTGGGGCTATGATATGCGCGATGGCGTGCTGAGCCGGGCGGTTGGCGATGAAATAGCGCAAGAGACCTGGCTAACGCTGCCGGGCAACTATCCGGCCTATTATGCGGGCATCCGTGATGCGCTCAACGGCAGCGGTGAAAATCCGGTGCCCGCCAGCCAGGCAATTCAGGTGATGGAGCTGATTGAGCTGGGAATTGAGTCGGCAAAACACCGCTCGACCCTGAATCTCGCCTGATATCGATGCCGCCCTTAACGGGCGGCACTTTCTTTTCAGGCGCTGACGCGTGCGCGCAGGGCCTGCTTCTCTTCGGCGGATAAAAACGCCATCTCCAGACCGTTAATCTGCGCCTGATGGATCTGAGCCGGACTGAGTCCCGCTGCCAGGGCGGCAATCTGATACTCATGCACAATATCAACGCCCTGAACGGCCGGATCGTCAGTATTGATGCTGGCCTGCACGCCCTGTTCGAGGAATGTTTTGAGCGGATGCTGCGCCAGAGAGGCGACGGTGCTGGTCTGAATATTCGACGTCAGGCAGGATTCAATCCCGATATTCTGCTCGGCGAGAAACGCCATCAACGCCGGATCGTCAATCGCTTTTACGCCGTGGCCGATGCGTTCGGCACCCAGCTCGCGAATCGCCTGCCAGATACTTTCCGGACCGGCGGCTTCGCCAGCGTGAACGGTAATACGCCAGCCCGCATCACGGGCGCGATTGAAGTGATTGAGGAACAGGCTGCCGGGGAAACCCAGCTCGTCGCCGGCCAGATCCAGAGCGCAAATACCGTCCCGATGGGCCAGCAGCGCTTCGAGCTCCTGCAGGCAGGCGGCCTCACCAAAGGTACGGCTCATAATGCCAATCAGCCTGGCCTCAACGCCCGTATCGCGGCTGCCTTCGCGGACACCGGCAATCACCGCGTCGACCACGCCGTCAACGGGCAAATTATGGTTCATTGCCATATAGCCCGGCGAGAAGCGCAGCTCGACGTAATGCAGGCCGTTGGCGGCGGCATCCTGCATATTCTCATACGCCACGCGGCGGCAGGCGTCCAGAGAGCCGAGAACTTTTACGCCCCAGTCAAGTTTGGACAGGAAGCTGACCAGATCCGGTTCGTGGTGCGTGATTTGCACATGCGGACGCAAGCCGTCGAGCGTATCGGCGGGCAGGTCAAGATTAAACTGGCGGCCAAGATCGAGAATGGTTTGTGCGCGGATGTTGCCATCGAGGTGGCGATGAATATCGGTTAGTGGCAGGTTACGGTCAATCATGGTCGCACTCTTTTTTTAGTTAAAGTGCGTCCTATTATAAAAAGATTCGGGGGCAAAAAGCGAGTTTGCGCAACTTAAAGTCCATGTTGCGCGTTTTCTGTTCAGGTAACGGCGTGAATACCAGCAATTAACCGCTCAACGCCCTGTTCAAGTTTACGGCGCGGGCAACCGGCGTTAAGACGGATAAAACCGTGCCCCTCTGCGCCGTAGGTTTCACCCGGCATAATGGCGACTTTCTGCCGGTGAATCAGCTCTTGCTGCAGTGCGTTGTTCTCAATCCCCAGCGGACGCAGGTCAATCCACGCCAGATAGGTGGAGTGCGGCGGCTGCCAGTTGAGTGCGGGAAAGGCGGCGTTGAGCGCGTCGGCGATATACTGCAAATTCGCCTGCAGATAGTTGCGCAAGGCATCCAGCCAGGCCGCGCCGTCGCGGTAGGCGGCGATATGCGCTACCACGGCGAGCACGGCAGGGGAAGAGAGGCCATCGCGATTTTTCAGTGCCTGCAACCAGGCCTCGCGGGAGTCGGCGTCGCCAATCATCCCCCAGGCACCGGTAAGCGCCGGGATATTGAAGCTCTTGGAGGCGGAGGTAAACAGGGCCCAGGGTGAGCGGGCTACCACCGACCAGGGCGTATGTACGCTGTGGCCCCAGGCCATATCCATATGGATCTCGTCGCTGATCACCTTTACATCATAGCGGTTGCAGAGGACTGCGATGGTTTCGAGCTCCTCACGACGCCACACTTTACCGGTTGGATTATGGGGACTGCACAGCAGCAGCACCCGATTCTGCGGCTGAGATAGCGCCCGTTCCAGCTCTGCCATATTGCAGTGCCACTCCCTGGCACTGTGGTGCAACGGCACGGCAACCAGATTACGCTGGTTGCCGGCGATGGTTTTATAAAAAGCGTCATAGGCGGGCGTATGCACCACCACGCCTTCACCCGGCGCGGACCACTGGCGGATCATTTCCGCCACCATATAGATAACAGACGGGCCGTAGACCAGCGTTTCGGCATCGATTTTGCTGTCAAACCGGCTCTGCATCCAGTGTGTAATTGCCCCGGTAAAATCGTCATTGTTCCAGCGGCTGTAGCCCAGTACGCCGTGCGCCAGCCGTTGCTGCACGGCTTCCAGTACGCAGGGCGCGGTGCTGAAGTCCATATCTGAAATGGTAAATGGCAGCAGACCGGCGACGCCAAAACGGTCGGCCACATAATCCCACTGGGTACACCAGGTGCCGTGCCGGTCGACGGGGACTGAAAAATCGAACAATTCTGCCTTCATAACGCTTTATGCCTCTACCGTATTCATAAGTACGACCATCTCATCTTTTACCGACTGGACCTGCGTACCAATTACCACCTGAAGATTATGGGCATTAAGCTGGATCACGCCGATTGCGCGGTTGGCTTTCAGCGCATCGGGGTTAACCTTGTCCATATCTTTAACCGACAGACGCAGGCGGGTGATGCAATTATCGAGGCTAACGATATTCTTTGCACCGCCCAGCGCGTTCAGAATGGCTGGTACATTGTAGCCGGACTTGCCGGTGACCACGGGGGCGGTTTTCTCACTACCGGCAGTGGCCATTTCTGGATCGCGACCCGGCGTTTTGATATTAAAGCGGGTAATGGCAAAGCGGAAAATTCCGTAGTACACCGCAAACCAGACGCCGGCCACCACCGGCACCATATACCATTTTGTCGACAGGCCGTGCAGGATGCCGAAGACCACAAAGTCGATCACGTTACCGTCGGTATTACCGATGGTGACGCCCAGGACCGCCATCATGGTGAAGCCCAGTCCGGTCAGCAGGGCGTGAATCAGATACAGCGCCGGGGCAACAAACAGGAACAGGAATTCAAGCGGTTCCGTGGTGCCGCCAACGGTACAGGCGATTACCCCGGAAATCAGCAGGCCCTTAATTTTATGTCGGTTTTCCGGGCGTGCGCAGTGGTACATTGCCAGCGCTGCACCCGGCAGGCCACCAAGGAACGCCGGCATTTTACCCTGGGAGAGGAAGCGGGTTGCGCTCTCGGAGAAACCCTGTGTTTCCGGGCAGCTCAGCTGGGCCTGGAAGATGGTTAACGCACCGCTGACGGTATGACCACATACGTCCATTGTCCCGCCCGCTTCGGTAAAGCGAATCAGGGCCACCAGGATATGCTGCAGGCCGAAGGGCAGCAGCAGACGCTCGCCGGTGCCAAAAATCATCGGACCGAAATCACCCGCGCTGTTAATAATATGTCCCAGCCCGCTAATCCCGGCGGCAAATACCGGCCAGATCAGCGGAATGACCAGGCCGACCACGCCCATAACAAGGGTGGTAATAATCGGCACGAAACGGGTGCCGCCGAAGAAGGCCAGCGCGTCCGGCAGGCGGATCGTATGGAAACGTTCGTGCAACAGCCAGACGATAATACCGGCGATCACTGCGCCAAGAATGCCGGTATCAATAGAAGGAATGCCGATCACATTCTGGATATTGTGCACTTTCAGCACCGCGCTGTCGGTACTCGGCAGAATACCGCGCGCTGTCAGCCAGACGTTGGTCGCGAGGTTCATAACCGCAAAGCCAACAAAACCGGCAAAGGCGGCAACGCCTTTATTTTCCCGCGCCAGACCCAGCGGGATTGCGATACAGAACATCACCGGCAGGAAGCTAAAGGCGAAGGAGCCGATTTTGCTCATCCACATAAACAGCGCCTGCAGTAGCGGGTGCCCCAGTGCCGGGAGCAGGGTGATCACATCGCGACTGCCAAGTGAGCTGCCAATACCGAGCATGATCCCGCAGAAAGAGAGCAGTGCGACTGGCAGCATAAAGGTTTTACCGAGCTGCTGGAAAAACTCCCACAGGGTGATTTTCTGTACGGCTTTCGTCGTCATAGAACGACTCCTTATTACATTAAGAGGCTATCGTCAGGTGATGGCGAAAAAGATAAAACGTTTTATCAAAATTTAGTGCGAATAAAATCACATTATCGGGTGATAATGCACGTTATAAATACAATCTATTGATAAAACGTTTTATCTGAACAACCCATGGGGCTGGATAATCAACATGGCGGTAGCAAAAAGGATCACCATCAATGATGTTGCGCTGGCGGCGGGCGTATCCGTCAGCACTGTCTCGCTGGTGCTAAGCGGCAAAGGACGTATTTCTCCGGCGACCGGTCAGCGGGTTAACGCGGCCATTGAAGAGCTGGGCTTTGTGCGCAATCGTCAGGCCGCCTCTCTGCGCGGCGGGCAGAGCGGGGTGATTGGGCTGATCGTTTCCGACTTGTGCAAACCGTTCTATGCCGAACTGACCACCGGCCTGACGGCTCGGCTGGAAGCCGAAGGACGCATGGTGTTTCTGACCCAGAGCGGCCGTCGGGGTGAGCATGTCCGGCAGCGTTTCGATACCCTGGTATCTCAGGGCGTTGACGGTATTGTTGTTGCCGGTTCGCCCGGCAGCGCCGGTGAGTTGCTGCCGCTGGCAGAAGAGCAGGGAATTCCGCTGGTGTTTGCCTCCCGAGCCAGCTATCTGGACGATGTCGACATTGTACGGCCCGATAACACCCTGGCGGCGCAGATGATTGTTGAGCATCTGATCCGTCGTGGTCACCAGCGTATCGCCTGGCTCGGCGGCGTCAGTTCATCCCTGACCCGTGCCGAGCGCGTGGGTGGCTACTGCAGCACGCTGCTGAAGTATGGCCTGCCGTTTCACAGTGAATGGGTGATGGAGTGTCCCGCCAGTCAGAAGCAGGCGGCAGAAGCGATTACCGCGCTGCTGCGGCAAAACCCAACCATCAGCGCCGTACTCTGTGATAACAGCGTGATTGCGATGGGGGCCTGGTTCGGCCTGGTGCGCAGCGGCATACAGAGTGGGGAAGACGGGGTCGAGAGCTATTTTGAACAGCAGGTCACGCTGGCCGCCTTTGCCGATAAGCCCGAGCAGGAGCTGGATGACTTACCTCTGACCTGGGTTACCACACCGGCTAGAGAGATTGGCGAAGGTATCGGTGAGCAGATCCTGATGCGTATCGCGCACGGAACCAGCAGCACGCGGCATCAAATAATTCCACCCCGACTGATTATCAGGAAATAGTGGCGCTTGTCATACTTTTTAGCTTGTCGATATAGCCAGTCTCAATTGAAGGTCAACATTTTCCGGTAGGGTGTTGACGTTTTACCCTTCATCGTAAAAAATAGCGCCAGTTACCGTCGGACATATAAAGTCAAAACGTTCTGTGGCGAATGTTACAGTTAGCCAAAAGTCGTGTGTAAAAATTTAAAACTACAGGAATGGTTTATGTTTATCAAACGGACAATCACCGTTTTTTTATTACTCGCTCCCCTGACTACATATTCGAAGATTAACTGGGTGAAAAATGAAAAAATAAACCCGGAGCAAATATCTTCCGCCAAAATTATATATCATGGTGAGGTCAATCCACAGCAGATCTCCGAGTTGATGCTTTCGCTGGATGAGATCAATAACGATTATCCGGCGCTAAAATCAATTAAGTTATACATCAGTAGCTTTGGCGGCAGTATGGAGAGCGGATATTTGGGGTATCAGGCGATAAAAGCCTCAACGATCCCCGTCGAAACCATTAATGCCGGTATCACCGGATCTGCTGCAACCCTGCTGTACTGTGGTGCTAAAAAACGATATACGTTGCCCGAGGCAACATTTATATTACACCCGGCAGCAACACCCAATAGCAAAAGAGATTGGCTGCGACCCAATGATATAGAATTGATGAAAAAAGATGTTGACGATGGCAATCAATATTTTGCCAGCACATACCGTGAGTGTACAACGTTGCAGGATAAAGAGATTACCCGTATTTTATCCAGTAACGATCAGCTCCGGTATATCCGGTCGGCCGAGGCACGGAAAATAGAGCTGTCGCAAGGTGATACCTCTGGTATCACCCCTGCGCAGGTTTCTTATTTTATCATTAATGATGATGAAGCCAAATAACCATGGCAACTGGAGCCCGTCCCTGAACTCAGGACGGGCTTTTAACGCGTTACTGCGGTGGCAACGTCGGCGGAATACCCTGAGGGGGCTGCGAGGCCATCATAAACATCATCATTGCTTCTTCCGGCGTCATCGATTTGCCGTTGAGAGTGATCTTACCGGCACCGTACTGTAATGCGGAAACGATATTGTCTTCTTCACGCTTGGTCAGGCCGAACTTTTGCCCCATAGCGGCAAAGCTCTCGACGTTCATTGTCGCCATTCTGCCGGCTGACTTCGCGTCGCGTCCCTCAAGTTGAGCAACCTGAGTCATCAGCTGCGTCGCCATTGCGGTCTGAATTGTCAGCTTGCTGTCCAGCGATTTTACGCTACGGTCTATTTCTTCACCCATCGACTGCGACGCGCCGGTTGCGCCGGACGGATCGTTCAGCTGGAGGGCGATATTCAGGGTGGATTCACCTTTGGCATTTTTCCAGCTTAGCGGCGCGACGGTTACGGTTGGTCCACCTTTCAGCAGGATCGGCACAGAGCCGAAGAAGGCGGCAGTCATCTGCTGTTGATAGACCTGTGGGTCCGGCTGTGCGGCCAGAGCGTTCATTTGGGCCTGGTACTGCTGGTTAAACTGGTGCCAGGCTTCGCCGTCCAGCTTGTCGATCTTCAGCGACAGCTTGCCGCTACCCATATCCTGGCTTTGTAGCTTCAGGCTATTCAGGGTGTAATCCAGACGGGTATTGATTGCTTTATGGTCGCTGGAAAGTGTTGATGAGCCGTCGAGGTTCATCCCTTCGATCACCGCCATCTGCTTGCCTTCAATGGCAATAGCCAGCTTGTCGAGACTGAGCTTCTGGCTGCCGATACGCTCGGCAAAATCCGTCATCTCGCTGGTGCCGTCGGTTTTAAAATTGTTGAAACTCAGCTGAACGCGTTGGTTATATTCATTGAGGGTATCGAAATCGCCGCTCTTGATTTCGCCGCTCAGGGCTAACGCTTTGCCTTCGCGATCGGCCTGCATACGCAGGGTGCCGCCGCTAAAGACCAGTTTTTCACCTTCCGCTTCGTAATTCAGCGGTTCGAGCGTAATGCGGGAGTCTGTTGCGGCGGTGTAGCCGACGTGGGTTTCGGCGCTAAACGGCGACTTCCCTTTGGCGGCGTTAAACAGCGGCTTGCTGACTTCGTTATTCACCAGAGTACTGCTTACCGATGCCATGGCTGGCAGCAGATTAAAGGATTTCAGCTGGGCAAGCGGGAAAGGACCGTGATCGACGTTTTCATCAAACACCACCTGCTGACCCGGCTTAAGCCACGGGCTCTCTTTTCCGGCTGCGGGCTGGATAACCAGCTGTAAATGGCTGCTGAACAGGCCGCGCTGATAATTCTGATAGCTTAATGCAAGGGCGGCTTCCGGTGCGGTGCTGTTAAGTTGCGCGTTGGTCTGTGCAATCATATCGGCAAAGCGTGCTTCCATCTGCTTTCCGGTAAACCATGCACCTGCGGTCCAGACAACGCCCAGCGCGGCAACAACACCCACGGCGACAAGCGATTTTTTCATAACGGATCGTCCATAAAAAATAAAACCAGGCGGAAAGTTCCGCCCGGTTGTGTATGTAGAGGCGTGGCTAAAGCTTAGCAACAGCCACTAAAAATTTCAGTAACTTACTACAGCTTATTATAGACACGTGCCAGTCGGCCTACGCCGCTGACCGCAACCGGCTGTTCGTCATAGCTGACAAACGCCGACTCGCCGGATTTCAGTACCAGGCGCTGCTCACCCTGGCGCAGGACCGCTTCGCCCTCAACGCAGAAGAGGATTGCTGCGCTGCGCTGCTCAATCGTTGTTTCCTGTACCGAGAGATCATACAGGGAGAAAGCGAAATCCTCTACCGGGATCGGAAAATCCAGTTCGCCATTGCGCTTCTGCGGCTGGGTCAGCAGTTCATTCGCCGGTTTAGCAATAAACTTGACGTTGGCAACCAGTTCAGGAATATCGATATATTTCGGCGTCAGACCGGCGCGCAGAACGTTATCCGAGTTCGCCATTACCTCAAGCGCCACGCCGCGCAGATAGGCGTGCGGGGTCTCGGCAAACAAGAACATGGCTTCTCCAGGGTTCAGCTTCACGACGTTAAGCAGCAGCGGCGAGAACAGGCCGCTGTCGTCAGGGTAGAATTCGGCGATGGCGCAGATCGTCTGCCAGGGTTCACCCTGCTGGCTGTTAAGCGCGGCTTTGAGGATCGCCAGCGCGCGGCTTTTCTCGTCGCCCTGCATATTCAGCAGGCTGGCGAAGAGCTGGTTCAGACGTTCGCCGTTCGGCTCCTGCAGGAAGTGGGCGATGGCCGTATGCGCACCGGCAACCGGCTGGAGCAGGGCGACAATCTCGCTGAACTCGCGGAAGGCGTTCATGGCCAGGAACGGGGTAAGGGAAAACACCAGTTCCGGCTTATGGTTGGGATCTTTATAGTTGCGGTTGGACGCATCCAGCGGGATACCGGCGCTGTTCTCGCGGGCAAAGCCGATTTCCGAGTTCTGCTTATTCGGGTGAACCTGGATAGACAGCGGCTGTTCTGCGCAGAGCACCTTAAACAGGAACGGCAGTTCGCCAAAACGGGTGGCGACGGCTTCGCCCAGATGCGCGGTTTTATCGGCATCGATGATGTCGCGCAGGACGCGGATGTTGCCATCGGCGTCCTGCACCTTAGAGCTGCTCTTAGGATGGGCACCCATCCACAATTCCGCCATCGGCAACCCTTGTGGGTTGCCGATGGCGTAGAGTTCCGTTAACGCAGTTGTGCTTCCCCAGCCGTAGTTCTGCACTGAGTTGATCAGTTTTTGCATTATCAATGCCCTGCCAGTTAGTTAGTTGAACTTATGGGAGGTATTAAACCAATAAAGCGAGGGGATGTAACCTGCACATATAAAAAGTCGTATTAGTCTCAGTTTTTGTTAAAAAATTGTGTAGGATAAGCGGACTCGCTTGTGAACAGGGCATATGGAAAATCTGCCTGACAAATAACCCAATATTTCTCTGAATCTTTCTCGCTGTGGCCCTGGCAACAGCCTGAATCAGGATGAGTTGAGCAGTAAGTGAGAGCACAATGTCGAACAAACCGTTTTACTACCAGGATCCTTTCCCGTTAGAGAAGGACCAGACCGAATACTATCTGTTAACCCGTGACCACGTTTCCCTTGCTGAGTTTGACGGCCAGCAAATCCTCAAAGTCGATCCCCAGGCCCTGACGCTTCTGGCACAGCACGCATTCCATGATGCTTCCTTTATGCTGCGCCCGGCTCATCAGCAGCAGGTCGCTGATATTCTTAGCGACCCTGAGGCCAGTGAAAACGATCGCTATGTGGCGCTCCAGTTCCTGCGCAACTCGGATATTGCGGCGAAGGGGATTCTGCCGACCTGTCAGGATACCGGTACGGCGATCGTTATGGGCAAAAAGGGTCAGCGTGTATGGACCGGCGGCGGTGATGAGGCGGCGCTGGCGCAGGGAATATACAACACGTATATCGAAGATAACCTGCGCTACTCTCAGAACGCGGCGCTGGATATGTACAAAGAGGTCAACACCGGCACCAACCTGCCGGCGCAAATCGATCTCTACAGCGTGGACGGCGAAGAGTATAAGTTCCTGTGCATTGCCAAAGGCGGCGGCTCAGCCAATAAAACGTATCTTTATCAGGAAACCAAAGCGCTGCTCACGCCGGACAAGTTGAAAAACTACCTGGTGGAGAAAATGCGTACTCTCGGTACCGCAGCCTGCCCGCCGTACCATATTGCTTTTGTTATTGGCGGTACCTCGGCGGAAGCAACCCTGAAAACCGTCAAGCTGGCCTCGACGAAGTACTACGACGGCCTGCCGACAGAAGGCAACGCTCACGGTCAGGCCTTCCGTGATACCGCTCTGGAGCAGGAACTGCTGGAAGAGGCGCAGAATCTTGGCCTTGGCGCGCAGTTTGGCGGAAAATACTTTGCTCACGATATCCGCGTGGTGCGACTGCCGCGCCACGGCGCCTCCTGCCCGGTTGGTATGGGCGTCTCCTGCTCTGCAGATCGCAATATCAAAGGCAAAATCAACCGCGACGGTGTCTGGCTTGAGAAGCTGGAAAGCAACCCCGGCAAGTATATCCCTGAGTCTCTGCGCCAGGCGGGTGAAGGCGAAGCCGTGAAGGTGGATCTGAACCGCCCCATGCGCGAGATCCTCAGCCAGCTGTCGCAGTATCCGGTTTCTACCCGCCTCTCCCTGACCGGCACCATTATTGTGGGGCGCGATATTGCCCATGCGAAGCTGCAGGAAAGGATGGAGCGCGGTGAAGATCTGCCGCAGTATGTCAAAGATCACCCGATCTACTATGCGGGTCCGGCCAAAACGCCGGAGGGCTATGCGTCCGGCTCACTAGGGCCGACCACAGCAGGGCGCATGGACTCCTATGTTGAGCAGCTGCAGTCTGAAGGCGGCAGTATGATCATGCTGGCGAAGGGCAACCGCAGTAAGCAGGTGACCGACGCCTGCCATAAGCATGGAGGTTTCTATCTGGGCAGCATCGGCGGCCCGGCGGCGGTACTGGCGCAGAGCAGCATTAAGAGCCTCGAGTGCGTCGAGTACCCTGAGCTGGGAATGGAAGCTATCTGGAAAATCGACGTCGAAGATTTCCCGGCCTTTATTCTGGTGGATGATAAAGGCAACGACTTCTTCCAGCAGATCCAGTCCGGCCAGTGCAGCAGCTGTCTTAAATAATTTCAGCCGCCCTTCGGGGCGGCTTTTTTGCGCCCTTTTTAAGTGCACAAAGCATTAAACCGCGACCGTTTTCGCGACAATACTGATAACACCGCTGGCAGGTGGGCAATGTCGATACTGGCCATCTTTGACTGACAGGAGAAAGTAATGACAACGCATCGCAGTGAGAAGGATTCAATGGGCGCCATCGAGGTGTCGGCAGATAAGCTATGGGGAGCGCAAACCCAGCGTTCGCTGGAGCATTTCCGTATCTCAACGGAAAAAATGCCGCTCTCATTGATCCACGCCCTGGCGCTGACCAAGCGCGCGGCGGCGAAAGTGAATCAGGATCTCGGCCTGCTGGTGGCAGAGAAAGCGACCGCCATCGTCAACGCCGCCGATGAGGTGCTGGCCGATAAGCATCCGGATGAATTCCCGCTGGCTGTCTGGCAGACCGGCTCCGGTACCCAGACCAATATGAATATGAATGAGGTGTTGGCTAATCGCGCCAGCGAGCTGCTGGGCGGCGTCAGGGGAATGGAACGTAAAGTGCATCCCAACGATGACGTCAATAAAAGCCAGAGCTCAAATGACGTATTCCCGACCGCGATGCACGTGGCGGCAGTGATTGCCGTACGTGAACATCTCCTGCCGCAGCTTAAGGTACTGACGAAGACCCTGGCCGATAAATCCCACACCTTTGTCGATATCGTCAAGATAGGTCGTACCCATCTGCAGGATGCTACGCCGCTGACGCTCGGCCAGGAGATCTCCGGCTGGGTGGCGATGCTTGAGCATAACCTGAACCATATTGAACACGGCCTGCCGCATCTGAGCGAGCTGGCGCTGGGCGGGACGGCAGTCGGCACCGGGCTGAATACCCATCCTGAATATGCCGAAAGGGTGGCGAAGGAGCTGGCGGCGATAACGCGTCAGCCGTTTGTCACCGCGCCCAACAAATTCGAGGCGCTGGCGACCTGCGATGCGCTGGTTCATGCCCACGGTACGCTGAAGGGCCTGGCCGCATCGCTGATGAAAATCGCCAACGATGTACGCTGGCTGGCCTCCGGTCCACGCTGCGGGATCGGTGAAATCAGCATCCCGGAAAACGAGCCGGGCTCATCGATTATGCCAGGGAAAGTGAATCCGACTCAGTGTGAAGCACTGACTATGCTCTGCTGTCAGGTAATGGGCAACGATGTCGCCATCAACCTGGGTGGCGCATCCGGCAACTTTGAGCTGAACGTCTTCCGCCCGATGGTTATCCATAATTTCCTGCAGTCCGTGCGACTGCTGGCAGATGGCATGGACAGTTTTAACGAGCACTGCGCGACAGGTATCGAGCCGAACCGTGAGCGTATTGAGAAGCTGCTGAATGAATCTCTGATGCTGGTAACCGCTCTGAATATCCACATTGGCTATGACAAGGCGGCAGAAATTGCTAAAAAAGCGCATAAAGAGGGGCTGACGCTGAAGGCGGCCGCGCTGGCGCTGGGCTACCTTAGCGAGTCAGAGTTCGATAGCTGGGTCAGACCGGAATCAATGGTGGGCAGTATGAAACCGGTGAACTAATTTGCCAGATACAGGTGCAGCCGCGGGATCATTAGCGTCAGCGGTTGCGCCTGCGGTTTATAGCGGTGCTGGATATTGTTGGCATCGTAATCCAGCAACTCCCCGATATCCGGCACGCTTACGCCACGCGTGCCGGATATCAGCGCAATCAGCGGTGTCGGGCAGGCGTACTGCACCTGCTTCTGTTCTCCCGCATACCAGACCCTTGCCACCGGCTGGACCTTCACCGGCCTTTTGATCTTCAGCCGTGCCTGTTCCGGGAGGGCGGCAATATCCTGGTATTCCTGTTCCAGCTTTTCCTGCCACTGTTCGCGCGTCCAGGGCGTGACCGCCCGCGGTGACTTCAGGCTTTTTTCAAGCATAGCGAGCACCTCATTGCGGGTCAGATTTTTAATTATATGTTTATTGGCCCAGCCAAAACGCAGGGTAGTCGGATCGTTGATCGCCGTCAGAGCGCGATAGGCATTGAGGGTAATCAGTCCCGGAAGATGGCGGTGAACCCACTCAAAGCGCGCGACCGGGGGCAGGCCGGACTCGACAGTGACGATCTGTTCAAAGATGGTCTTCAGAACATTAACATGCTGGATTTGTGTGATAAGTGCTTTCTGCTGTGTCTTATCCACCTGAAAACAGAGTACGCCGGGCAGGCGCACGGCCGCCTTGCTGCTGCGTTTTTCAGACTGCTGCTGGATAAACAGGTGGTTGAAATGGGCAAGGGCCAGGGCTTGTGCTTCACGGCCCAGACGCTGGCGGACGTGGATCTGCTCCAGCGGCGAATGTTCGTCGCCTTTGGCCACCTCGGGCAGCTCAAAGACCCGTGCAGCCAGCAGACGCTGCTCAGCCAGCGATGCTTTAAGGATTACCAGCTCCCGCTCCATTTGCCGGAAAGTATCGTTAAGCCGCTCAACCAGATCGTATCGTGCCATTGTGATCCTTATTAGTTACAACATACTTTCTGCTTTGTACTTTACGCCGACTGAAGCATCGGCGCAAGAGGCGGTCAGGAAGGGATCAACGGCGGAAGCGGATTGCGGACCGGCCAGCGAAAGCGGAAGCGTGCGCCGCCGGTCGGACTGGCTTCGCAGGACACGTCGCCCTCCATGGCCTGGGCGATAGAATAGACGATGGCCAGCCCCAGTCCGCAGCCACCGGTGGCGCGATCCCGGCTGGGGTCGAGGCGTACAAAAGGTTCGAAGACACGCTGGCGCTCGTCGGTGGCGATCCCCGGCCCGTCATCGTCCACGGTCAGCGTAGCGGTGCCATTTTGACAGGTTAGCCAGGCATCCACTCGTGCACGGCTGTAGCGCAGAGCGTTGTTCAGCAGGTTATCCAGCACTCGCTCCATCAGGCGCATATCCAGCGCACCATAGTCGGTGATATCCAGCAGACCGACGGTAACAGCACGCTGTGGGTTGACCGCCTGAACGTCCTGGACGTGGGTGTTCAGCCAGGCGGGCAGGTCGGGCGTGCTGAGAATAAGCTCATTTTGAGGGCGATCGAGGCGGGCGTAGGTCAGCAGTTCGTCGATCAGCGCATCCAACTGGCTGATATCGCGATTCAGTGCCTGCGACTCCTCGTCCGTTAGGTTATCGCTCATCTCCAGCCGGTAACGCAGACGCGCCAGCGGCGTTCGCAGCTCGTGGGCGATACCATCAATCAGCCTTTTTTTACTGGCGATCAGCGCGGTAACGTTATCGGCCATCTGATTAAAGGCCACGCCGAGGCGCAGAAAGCTGGAATTGCTGTCGAAATGGATTCGCTCTGTCATATGCCCGTCGCCGAAACGCTGGGCGGCGCTTTCCAGCCTTAGCATCTCCTGCCAGTGTGGTCGGACCCAGATAAAGACCGGCAGGGCGAGTGAAATAGCGATAAAGGCCATCAGGGCAATATCCAGAAGGCGCATCTCGTGGAGGAAGAAAAGATAGGGCACCGGGCCGACGGCCAGCACGTAGTTACTGCGGGGAATCCGCTGGATAAAGGTGTACTGATCGTCGAGTGCGACGATATCCCCGTTGCGCAGATGGCGCATGGACGCCGGGTCAAGGTGATAGTGTGAGAGCGGTTCAACGCGCAGATCAAAAGAGAGGTTAAGGTCCATCTCCTTCAGCGTTTTGCCCCATTCATGGGGAGGAATTTCCCGTAGCTCGCTACGCATAAGGTACAGCGAACTTTTCATCAGGTCGTCGAGTGACTGCCGTCCGGCCCGTTCGGCGGTGAATTTATACACCAGCCCGACCAGCATGGTCATCACCAGGAAGCAGACGAACAGCAGCAGATAAAACTGGATGAAAAGCTTTTTCATAGTCGACTCGGTGAGCGTTTAGCGATCCCAGGCGTGGGGAGCGAACAGATAGCCTTTATTGCGCACGGTCTTAATGCGGTAAGGCTCGGTGGCGCTGTCGAGCAGTTTTTTCCGCAGCCGGGAAATGGCGACGTCAACGCTGCGATCCAGACCGTCATAGCTGACGCCACGCAGGTTTTTCAGCAAAGCATCGCGATCCATAATCTGCCCCGCATGGGTTGCCAGCTCCCACAGCAGATCAAAATCGGCGGTAGAGAGAGAAATATTTTCAGCGGCCAGCAGTACCTGTCGATTAACGGGATCGATAGCCAGGGTACCGAAACGCAGTGCCTTATGCGGCGTCAGGATGGCGGGTGACGGTTCTGCCTGCAGTGACGACTGATGCTGACGAAGATGCAGACGCAGGCGAGCCAGCAGAACGGCAGGCGGCGTTGTTTTGAGAATATAGTCGCTGGCGCCCATTTCCAGAGAGAGAATATGGTTCATATCGCTGTCCAGCGAGGTGAGCAGTACGATGGGGCCTTGCCACTGGCCGCACAAATCCCGGCAAAGCGTCATTCCGTCTTTGCCGGGCAGCATAATATCCAGCAGAACCAGGTCGGGTTTCTCCACGGCGATACGCGCTTCGGCGCAGTCGCCGCGTGGCTCAATCACCACATCCATATCATGCTTACTTAAGTAAGCGGCGATTAGCGCGCCGACTTCGGGATCATCTTCGACAAATACGATTTTGTTCATACGCCACAGGCTTTGGCAAAAGAAAAGAACATACACCGTCCGACGTGCGGCCGCTATTACTCGTTCATCAGTTGATACATTTACGTTATGCTGATCGCCGTCGTCATAAAACGTAAGGCAAAAAGGAATGGGGCTGTTGATTAAAGCCGCGCTTGGGGCGCTGGTGGTGGTACTTATAGGTATTCTGTCAAAAACTAAAAATTACTATATTGCCGGGCTGATCCCACTGTTTCCGACCTTTGCGCTGATTGCGCACTATATTGTTGCCACCGAACGCGGAATCGAAGGGTTGCGAACGACTATCGTTTTCGGGATGTGGTCGATTATTCCCTACTTTATTTATCTGCTCTCCCTGTGGTATTTCACCGGTTTTTTACGTCTGCCGCTGTCGTTAACTGGCGCTGTAGTGTGCTGGAGTCTCAGCGCCTGGGTGCTAATCGCCTGCTGGAGCCGCTTGCATTAACGTAGCGGGCGACCGCCGTCGATACCGAAGGTGCGGCCGGTAACGTAACAGCTGGTCAGCAGATAATCGATCAGATCGATTATCTCTTTTTCGCCCGGCGCGATTTTCATCAGGGATTTGTTCAGCGCTTTTTGGCGATATTCAGCATCATCGCCCTCATTAAACAGCAGCAGAGACGGGGCGATAGCGTTGACTTTTACCTCAGGTGCCAGCTTACGGGCGAAGGAGCGAGTGAGATTATCCAGCGCCGCTTTGCTGGCCGCGTAGGCGATATGCTTGTCGCTGCCGCGCTCCGCCACGTAGTCGGTAATATGGATAATGTCGCTGGCGGCGTGGCCCAGCCCGCGTAAACTGTCTTCAAGCGCGTGGTTGAGCAGATAGGGGGCGTGTACATGGATCTGTAACATTGCCGCCAACACCTCACTCAGCGAGGTTCCCGGCTTTTCGGCCAGCCAGTGGCTGGCATTATGAATAATGGCCCGCAGATGGTGGGTATGGTTTTTCACCTCATCGGCAAAGGCCAGGATGCCCTCATCCGTCGAGAAATCAGCCCGTATGCAGACTGCGCCCGCCGCTTCAAGCCCGTCAATAGCCGGATAGCGGGTACGGTAGCTGACGATAGTCGGCTGCTGCTGATTCAGAAAATGGTGGGCCAGGGCAAGGCCAATACGGCGGCCTGCACCGGTTATCAGGACTGGGCGGGGCTCTGTCTGTCCCATCGAACTCTCCATTTGCTAACGATGGGGCATTGCGGTTTACCCCATCAGCATCCAGGTTGCCGGAACGGCAGCAACCAGTAATAATCCCATCAGCGCCAGTTCACGACGGCGCAGCACGCGATCGTGCTGATGCGTACGGCGGGCGTAGATAAACACCAGCAGGCCCGGCGCGTAAAGTACCACCGATAATAGCAGATGCATCGGACCGGAGACATAGAGTAACCATAAGCCATAAATGCAGGCACCGATAGCGACCGCCTTGTGTAACGGACGGTTCGCCACCTTCAGCAGAAATGCACCCACGAGGAAATAGGGTACCAGAATCATTTCTGAGGCGATGGTCAGTAGGGTGCCGTAGTCAGAGCCGGTTAGCCAGATGAGTACCAGGCAGAGCTGAACGCCGATATTCGTCAGCCAGAGGGAAGCCGAGGGCGCATTATTTTTGTTCTGGCGGGCAAAGATCCGCGGGAACGCTTTATGATTAGCAGCCAGCAACGGGACTTCTGCTGCCATAATCGTCCAGCTCAGATAGGCGCCGCAGACGGAGACAATTAAACCGGCGGCGATAATCACTTCGCCCCAGGGACCCATCATCTCCACCATCAGGCTGGCCATCGACGGGTTGCGCATCCCGGCAAGCTCGGTGCGTGGTACCACGCCAGGTGAGAGCAGCGTCACCAGCAGATAAACACCCAGTGCGGCCAGAACCGCCAGCAGCGTTGCTTTGCCCACATCGCGTTTGTTGCGTGCCCGGGCGGAAACCACCACTGCGCCCTCAACGCCGATAAACACCCACAGGGTAATCAGCATGGTGTTTTTAACCTGCTCCCAGACCGGCACGCCCAGCGCTACGCCCTCGAAATCAAGCCTAAAGGTGTCGCTGCTAAAGGCGATGGCCGCGAGGATAATAAACAGCCCCAGCGGCAGTAGTTTTGCCAGGGTTGCCAGCTGGTTGATACTGGCAGCGGTTTGTACGCCGCGCAGAACCAGGGCATGGACGAACCACAGCAGAAACGAGGCACCCAGCATAGCCTGCCAGGTATTGCCGTCACCAAACAGACGCAGCGTCGGGCTGTCGGTAAAGAAGCTCAGGGCGGAAAAGACGATCACCAGATAGGACACGTTAGCAATGACCGCACATAGCCAGTACCCCCAGGCGGAGCAGAAACCGATCAGCTCGCCAAAACCTTCCCGGGCATAGGTGAAAATGCCGCCGTCGAGATCGGGGCACAGCCGGGTCAGGATCAGCATGGCAAAGGCCAGCAGTAAAATCCCTGCCCCGGTAATTGCCCAGCCGATGATAAGTGCAGACGGGCTGGCAACCGCCGCCATATTCTGCGGAAGGCTAAAGACTCCCGCGCCCATCATTGAGCTTAAAACAAGGGCGGTCAGGGCACTGAGGCTGAGTTTTTTTTCCATGGACATCCGCGTAAGCAAGGCGATAATAAAGAATAATTATTGGCTAAAAGCGCATAAATAAGGTGGATAACGCTAAGGCGCGGGATTTTACGGAGAGAATGGCTCGCTTGCAACGGGCTAAGTCAGAAAAACCTAAATCAGTCGGAGAGACTGTGAGCAGGGCTGAAAAAAGGCGGCTCACGCCGCCTTGCAGTATTACTTGTAGAGGTCCGCACTGATGGTCATGTTATTGCCACGCTCCTGCCACTGGCGGGTGATGTGGTAATACTTAGCCCCTTTCTGTGCGGCACGCTTGGCAACCTGATAGGAGACTTCCGTCATGCTGCTGTAGTTGCCGGTAAACTTGACGCTATCAAAGGGCACCATCTGCGCCGCGGTGATTTTATTCACCTCTTCAATCTTCGTTCCGTCCGGAAGGGTGACAGTGTAACGGCCTCCTTTAGAGGACTGGGTTTCGAAGAAACGACCCACTCCCGCTTCAGAGCCTGCTGCTGCAGAGGATGCCACACCCGGAATTTCGACTTGCTTCGCGGCTTCACCACCCTGGGCCAACAGCGCGCGACCGGCATCAGAGTCAGCCGGAATGGCATCCGGGTTCTGCACAACGCGTTTTTTGGCGTCGGCTTTATAGACGTAAGCCGTAATGCGCTGGTTGCCGCCGTCGTTGGCATCAACCTGACGTACGATAAAGAACGATGCGGCACCTTTTTCTTTGGCTAATTTTGTGATGGCGTTGTTTACATCCGGCTGGCTGCGATAGAAGCCCTGAACGGTGACGGTATCGAACGGCTCAAGCGTGACGGCCTGGTCTTTTGGTAACTCGATCACACCATTGATAACCCGATATTTCGGCGCCTCGGATTTGGCCGCATTTTCACTATAGAGATCTGCCACGACGCGCCAGTTACCGCTGCTACCGAAATCGGAGGTATCAACGACATAGAAAGAGGCCACGCCTTTTTTATCGGCTTGGCGGGACACGGCGGTTACCGCATCGCCGATGGAATTAAAACGGCCGGTGACCGTGATGCGTTCTTCAGGTTTCAGTGCTCCAGCCTGCTCCGGAGTCAGTTCTGTCGCTGCGTTAGCTGTCAGCGCCGTGGCTGACAAAAGGGCGGACGCCAGGAGTGTGTTCTTAAGCTTCATAAAAATAGTCCTTCGCCTTGCGAAAACCATGTTCTGGTATGTGTTGTTGACTGAAAACGTGGAGGATTATGGCATTGAATCGGGGCAACTGTCTGCGGGATTTTTCGCGCAAAATGTGCTCGTCGTGACAAACAACGATAACTTTTAGTGATATGTTGAAAAAACAGCCGACTGACCAGCAAAATCGATAATCCATATGACTTTAATAAGTTAATGAAATGTTAGATCTCGATTTTATGGCTGGAGAAATATCATGTTTTATTGCCCGGACTGGGCAAAATATCAGCCATTCAGTTGAAATTAAGGCAAATATTGCTATCAGGAACCTGCAATCATTACTTTCAACGAAAAAAGAGAATTTCTGTTGTCTGGCGGTGGATCACAACGGTTATTTTCAGTAGCTTATAGAAAGTTTGTTACCGTTTTATTTTTCGGGCTGAGCATCTCTGCCTCCGGACGAACGCCGGCGGTGAGATCCCGCCGGTTAAATTGACAAACCATCATAAAAAACCGATGGAAGGGAAAACTATGCGTATTGGTGTACCAAAAGAACGGTTGGCCAATGAGACCCGCGTCGCCGCAACGCCGAAAACGGTGGAGCAGCTGCTAAAACTGGGTTTCACCGTCGCGATTGAGAGCGGCGCAGGCAAACTGGCAAGCTTTGATGACGAGGCCTTCGTCCAGTCAGGTGCGGAAATTGTTGACGGCCAGAGCGTTTGGCAGTCGGACGTTATTCTGAAGGTGAACGCACCTTCCGATGACGAAATCGTGTTACTGAACCCCGGTACGACGCTGGTTAGCTTTGTTTGGCCGGCCCAGAATCCCGCGCTGATGGAAAAACTGGCCGCCCGTAATGTGACCGTCATGTCGATGGACGCTGTGCCGCGTATTTCACGCGCCCAGTCACTTGATGCGCTGAGCTCAATGGCGAACATCGCAGGCTACCGCGCGATCGTGGAAGCGGCGCATGAATTCGGCCGTTTCTTTACCGGACAGATCACCGCCGCAGGTAAAGTCCCGCCGGCGAAAGTGATGGTCATCGGGGCTGGCGTTGCCGGCCTTGCGGCCATCGGGGCGGCGAACAGTCTGGGGGCAATCGTGCGCGCCTTCGACACCCGTCCGGAAGTAAAAGAACAGGTGCAGAGTATGGGTGCCGAGTTCCTTGAGCTGGACTTTGAAGAGGAAGCGGGCAGTGGCGATGGCTATGCCAAAGTGATGTCCGAAGCCTTTATTAAAGCTGAAATGGCGCTCTTTGCCGCGCAGGCAAAAGAGGTCGACATTATCGTTACCACCGCATTGATCCCGGGTAAACCCGCGCCGAAGCTGATCACCCGTGAAATGGTCGACAGTATGACGCCGGGCAGCGTAATCGTTGACCTCGCGGCGCAAAATGGTGGCAACTGTGAATACACAGTGGCAAATGAAGTCGTCACCACGTCAAATGGCGTGAAAATCATTGGCTATACGGACCTCCCGGGCCGTCTGCCAACGCAGTCTTCACAGCTTTACGGCACCAACCTGGTGAACCTGCTCAAGCTGCTGTGCAAAGAAAAAGACGGCAACGTGGTTGTCGATTTCGACGACGTCGTGGTGCGTGGCGTGACGGTTATTCGCGATGGCGAAGTGACCTGGCCGGCTCCGCCAATTCAGGTTTCCGTGCAGCCGCAGGCGGCAAAAGCCCCTGAAACGCCGAAAGCACCCGAACAACCGGCTTCACCGTGGCGCAAATATGCGTTTATGGCGCTGGCGATTATTCTGTTTGGCTGGCTGGCAAACGTCGCACCGAAAGAGTTCCTGGGACACTTTACCGTTTTTGCGCTCTCCTGCGTGGTCGGTTATTACGTGGTGTGGAACGTCTCTCATGCGCTGCATACGCCGTTGATGTCGGTGACTAACGCCATTTCCGGGATCATCGTCGTCGGGGCGCTGCTGCAGATTGGCGACGGCGGCTGGATCAGCTTCCTTAGCTTTATTGCGGTGCTGATCGCCAGTATTAACATTTTTGGTGGTTTCACCGTCACTCAGCGTATGCTGAAAATGTTCCGGAAGAACTAAGGGGTAGCACATGTCTGGAGGATTAGTAACAGCTGCATACATTGTTGCCGCTATCCTGTTTATTTTCAGCCTTGCCGGGTTGTCGAAGCACGAAACCTCTAAGCAGGGCAACCTGTTCGGTATGTCCGGTATGGCGATCGCGCTGGTGGCGACCATTTTCGGACCGGACACCAGCAATGTCGCCTGGATCATCGTGGCGATGGCTATCGGTGGTGCTATCGGTATTCGTCTGGCGAAGAAAGTCGAAATGACCGAGATGCCGGAGCTGGTTGCTGTGCTGCATAGCTTCGTGGGTCTGGCGGCGGTACTGGTTGGCTTTAACAGCTACCTGCACCATGAGCCGGGCTTTAACGCTGTGTTGGATAACATTCATCTGACGGAGGTCTTCCTCGGCATCTTTATCGGTGCAGTGACCTTTACCGGCTCTATTGTGGCCTTCGGCAAGCTGTGCGGAAAAATTTCGTCCAAACCGCTGATGCTGCCGCAGCGCCATAAGATGAACCTTGCTGCGCTGGTGGTTTCATTCCTGCTGATGGTCGTTTTTGTGCGTACCGAAAGCGTAGGTCTGCAGGTGCTGGCACTGCTGATCATGACCCTGATTGCACTGGCCTTCGGCTGGCATCTGGTGGCGTCAATCGGCGGGGCGGATATGCCGGTTGTGGTTTCCATGCTGAATTCCTACTCCGGATGGGCAGCGGCAGCAGCGGGCTTTATGCTGAGCAACGATCTGCTGATCGTCACCGGTGCGCTGGTGGGTTCAAGCGGTGCTATTCTGTCTTACATTATGTGTAAGGCGATGAACCGCTCCTTCTTCAGCGTTATCGCCGGTGGTTTTGGCACCGACGGCTCCTCGACGGGCGGTGATGAAGAAGTGGGTGAACACCGCGAGATTACCGCAGAAGACACCGCAGAAATGCTGAAAGGCTCTCAGTCGGTTATCATCACCCCGGGCTACGGAATGGCGGTAGCACAGGCCCAGTATCCGGTTGCGGAAATCACTGAGCGGTTGCGCGCGCGCGGTATCAAGGTGCGTTTCGGTATCCACCCGGTTGCCGGCCGTCTGCCTGGGCATATGAATGTGCTGCTGGCGGAAGCGAAAGTACCGTATGACGTGGTGCTGGAAATGGATGAGATCAACGACGATTTCAGCGATACCGACACCGTACTGGTTATTGGAGCAAACGACACCGTTAACCCGGCGGCGCAGGACGATCCGAAGAGCCCAATCGCCGGGATGCCGGTCCTGGAAGTGTGGAAGGCGCAGAACGTTATCGTCTTTAAACGCTCTATGAACACCGGCTATGCTGGCGTACAGAACCCACTGTTCTTCAAAGAGAATACGCAGATGCTGTTCGGCGACGCGAAAGCCAGCGTTGATGCGATCCTTAAAGCGCTATAATACCGTCTCCGCGCGCTAAAATACCGCTCTTCGGAGCGGTATTTTTTTGCCTGTGGGATTCTTGCTTTTGGTCAAAAAGTGTTCAGCATGAAGATGCTATACTTACGCAGACGTCTACAACTGAGAGGATGCTATGGATACCGAATTAACCCCGACACAGCTGGCTATTGAGTTTCTCCGCCGTGACAACAGCGCCTTAACCCCGGCGCAATATCTGAAAAATTTAAAACATCTGGAGCTTGAGTTCGCCGATCTGATGGCGCTCTCGTCCAGTGAACTGCGCGAAGAGATCGATTTTGCCTGGCGGCTGGGTATCCACTGATTTTTTCTCAACATAAGACGAAGAGGGCTGAGGCTTAGCGCATCATCCTTTTTTATGTTTGGTCAATTCATTCTGGGTAATTTCCAGGATAGCGCGTTTTAAGTCGCTGAACCTGACCAGCGTATTAATGACGATCAGCCGGTAAAAGAAGGGTTGACGGGGGAGTGGCAAATCTCTGAAGGATAAAAAACCCCCGCGTGCGGGGGATTACGTTAATCGTCTTCCGGATCGTCCAGTTCGACCGGCGTCTGCCAGGTATCAGGTTTAATAACCAGCAAGTCGCAGCGCAGATGGTCGATAACCTGCTCGGCGGTATTGCCAAGAAACGCCGCCGACAGCCCGGTGCGACCGACCGAACCCAGCACTACAATCCCTGCCTGCAAATGTTCCGCCAGATCGGGAATAACCTCTTCCGGCAGGCCCTTTTCAACGTGGGTTTTGCTTTCATCAATGCTGAATTTTTGCCGGAGCGCTTTCATTGCCAGCAGATGCTGACCGCGAATGGCGTCGTTATAGACGCTCGGATCGAAGTCCGGCAATTCGATAGCGATATTAATGGGCGTAATAGGGTAGGCACCGGCCAGATGGACGCTGGTCTGGTTGACCTGCTCCGCTAGCTGCAGCGTCTCTTTGACCAGTTTCTCATTCAGAGGGTTATGATAATCCTCTTCGCTGGCCAGGTTAACCGCCACCAGCGCGGTGCCGTTTTCTGGCCACGGCTGATCTTTAACCATCCACACCGGGCACGGGCACTTGCGCAGCAGATGCCAGTCGGTAGGGGTAAAGATAACCGCTTCCAGCCTGTCGTGCTGGTGGGCCATTTTCAACAGTAGATCGTGTCCACCACTCATGACTTCCTGAATAATGGCTTCAAAGGGGCGATTATGCCACACCACCTTAATATCGATGGAAACACCGGCATCGATATAGAACTTCGCCTGCTCACGGATCCACGCCGTACGCTGGCTAATCACGCCCTGACGCATGGAAGTACGCTCGTCCGGCGACAGAAGAGTGGTCATTTCATAGGAAAAGTCATAGATCGGCAGAAAAGCTTTAATGCGCCCACCAATCCGTTGATGCAGATACACAGCGCGTCGTAATGCGGGTTGATCGTCCTGGTTAGGATCGATGGCGACCAGCATATTCTGATACTTTGCCATACAGGGTCTCCTTACAACTTTCACCACAATCTGTACGTAAAAGAGTAAACCATATATGCAGATAGAGACAGAGTATAACCTCTGCCAGATCAATAAATCAGATAATTGAGCGATCCGGTAAGAGGTTCAAAGCGAAGGGAAAATCAGGCGACGTTGCGCGTATGTCCGGCCAACTGTGCCAGCATATCGCCGTTCTCGATGGTAATGTATTTACCTTTCACGGCGAGCATCCCGCTTTTCTGGAAACGCCCCAGCAAACGGCTGATGGTTTCAACCGTCAGGCCGAGATAGTTACCGATATCGCCACGGGTCATGGTCAGGCGGAATTCGCGAGGTGAGAAACCACGCTCGGCGAAACGGCGGGAGAGATTATAGATAAAGGCCGCAAGGCGCTCTTCTGCGTTTTTCTTCGACAGCAGCAGAATCATATCCTGGTCGCCTTTGATCTCACCGCTCATCAGACGCATCATTTGCTGACGCAGGCTGTGCATTTTGCCGGACAGATCGTCAAGGGTTTCGAACGGGATTTCGCAAACCATTGAGGTTTCCAGCGCCTGGGCAAAGCTTGGGTGATGCCCGGTACCGATGGCGTCAAAGCCCACCAGATCGCCGGCCAGGTGGAAACCGGTGATCTGCTCATCGCCCTGTTCGGTGATGGTGTAGCTTTTAATGGTGCCGGAACGAATGGCATACAGCGATTTCAGTTCATCACCGGCTTTGAACAGCGTTTGCCCTTTCTGAATGGGTTTTTTGCGCTCAATAATATTGTCCAGCTGATCGAGCTCATGCTCATTCAGTGTGAACGGGATACACAGCTGACTAATGCTGCAATCCTGACAGTGAATGGCGCAACCGCCAGACTGAATGCGTCGTATAATTCGCTTTTCCGGGATCATAGGTCTGCCCAAGCCGTAATTGATATTAGTCAATTTTAACATCTTTTCGATGAACACGTAAGCCCGGGAAGCGGCCAGGAACGGATAATTGGCTTTGAAGGGATAAATTTTATTTATACTATTGATAATTAGGTGGTTATAGATGCATTTTATTGATGGGATGTTGAGGGGAAAGTGCGTCGCCGACGTGACGACGCACAAAACATCAAAGCAGCAGGTATCCTTCGTGGCGTAGCAGCCACTCTTTACGGCCCAGGCCGCCGGCATAGCCGGTCATGGTGCCGTTACGTCCAATCACGCGGTGGCAGGGCACCACGATACTGACCGGATTGGAACCATTTGCAGCACCAACGGCCCGGGCTGCACCTGGTCGCCCCAGGGTTTCCGCCAGCTGCCCGTAGTGCATCACCTCACCGCAGGGAATGGTACGCAGCGCCTGCCAGACCTGACGCTGGAAAGGCGTTCCGGCGGTCGCGGTTGGCAGGGATTCAATCACGCTGAGATCGCCGGAGAAATAGTCCGCCAGCTTCTGACTAAGCCCGTTGGGATTGCTGGCCGCCACGCGCTCGTAACCTTGTGCACGATAGTGGATGTTCAGCAGTTCTTCCATCCGCTTACTGTGCTCTTCCCACTCGACGGCGCGCAGTTGGTACTGCTCGTCGCAGATAACCCATAGCGGGCCAAGTGGGGTGGCGATCTTTTCTTCCAGTAATCTCAGCATTCTTCTTCCTTAATGCAGGCTGGGGTAAATCCCGGGACCAATTGGCAGGCCGATAAGATACCATGCCACCAGCATCAGCAACCATACCACTAAGAAGATAAGTGGATACGGCAGAACCAGCGAATAGTAGGTACCCAGCTTCGCTTTTGGCTGATAGCGCTGTAAAAAACCGAGGAACAGTGGAATAAAGGGCGATACCGGCGCCAGTGGAATCACCGACGAATCTGCAATGCGTCTTCGCTTTTGCCTTCCCACTTGCCGAGGCGTGGTTCAATAATTTTATCGGTAATAAGGCCGCCGGCAATCGTCAGGACAATGACCGGGCTGGCCATAAAGTACCAGTAATCGATCACGCTGATGTGCATCGACGCGTCGATCGCTTTGGCCGCTTCGGTACTGATGCCGGAGAAGAGAACATCGGTGGTGACAATAAGCAGATTGGTGGTAAAACCGCAGCCCACGCTGGCAATCGCCGCCAGCAGACCGGCACCGAGCACCAGGGCGAGGATCACACCAAGGGGGCGAAGCTGCTGAAGTTTTTAACCACGTTGGGTAAAAACCAGTGCAGACCCTCAACGTTCAGCAGGTTCTTTACTGCCACAGGCGATCCGTCCACCGGGTTTTTGACGCTCACGGCGAACCAGGAGAGTACGGCGGTGGAGAGCATCAGTATGACGATCAGATAGAGAAATAGCAGAAAAGGGTGCGGGACCTTATTGCCAATTCGCGCAACCCAGCCGTACAGCTTGCCGGATGGCGGTGGTGAAGGAATAGATTGGGCAGTGATAAGGCTGTTCAGTTAGCTGCTGGTGATGCTCTTCGCGACAGGCTGCCAGCAGTGCGGCATCCTGAAGGAGATAAAGTGCTCCCCCTATCACTTTACCGGTGAGCAGCATGCCTTTGTGGGCGATACTGGTCCGTACTTGACTGACCAGCTGCCAGGTATGCAACAGTGTACCGACGGTAAAGCACTGGGCGACCGGTGTCTTCCAGCTTACGTTGCCAACGTCCGTCGAGCCGGCCAGTACATTATCGGTTTCGGCCCAGGGGGCACCTCATCGATCAGCAGCGTTTGCTGGTGGCGACGGGCAAAGGCTTTCTCCGCGTCGCCGCCGGTGTTGGCGATATTTTTCAGGCTGTTTTGCAGATCGTTTGCGCTCAGCGTGGCGCGGATCTCCGCCGCAAAGGCGCGCTCCTCCTCGTTCCATTCCGGCGTGCCGTAATGCTCAATGCCTGATACATCGCGCCTTACAGTGTCCGGTTGGGCAGATAGCCTGAGCAGGCTTTATCAAACCGGCAGCTGACCTGGGTTTCTGACATCAGCGCTGCCCCCCGGGCGATGTTCTCAATGCGGGCGTAGATCTGCTGTACGGATGAGTCAGCGGCGTGCGCGGCGATGCCGGTAAAGCGCCAGGCGGCCTGGATACTCGCCAGCGTGCTGGTGCTGAGCATGCCGGCAAAGGTCTCCGGGTGCCAGGTGTAACGGCGACATCGATATCATCGAACAGGCTCTTGCGCAGTGAGCCTGCTTAACCCCGTCAGCGCGTCATACTCGCCGAGAACTGCCGCTGCCGAAGCTGGCAATAAACGCATTAGGGATCTCGCCCGCTTCGCGGGTGACCTGAAAGCCTTCGCTTTCCAGCGCGCTGGCCAGCCTTTCGGCGGGCCAGAACTTTTCAAAACGGGTTTTCAGATGATCCCAGATCTCATCTGCGCTATCGGTAAATAGCGCCTGACGAGACTGAATAATCTCATCGACAAATTGCCAGGTTTGCTGCATTACACACCTCGCTGCCAGGGAAAGGCCAGCGCGACACGGGCGAGGGTTTCCACCGCCATCAGCAGCACCTGTTCGTCGAAATCAAACTTCTCATTATGATGACCGGCGCTCAGTTCGGTGCCGAAGACCATATAGGATGCCTGGCCCTGACGTTCCTGGACTCTTGCCATCATCAGGGTGGCGTCTTCTGAACCGGCAGGTGCGGCAACCCTGTCGATGGCATGTTCAACGCCTGCCACCTGGCCTGCCTGCTGGCGCAGATATTCCACCCAGGCCGGAGACGGTGAACTGGAGGTGGCGGCCCCCATCAGGCGAATATCCACTTCCGCACCGTACATGGCGGCGGCACCAGCGATAACCTGCTGTGCGCGTTCGAAGACATAGCTGTTGATCGCTTCGTTTTCACCCCGGGTTTCCACTTTCAGCAGCGCGCCGGAAGGGACCACGTTGCGACCGGTTCCCGCCTGCATGACGCCGACGTTTACGCGTGATGCGCCTGCGCTGTGCGGCGCGATACCGTGCAGACCGATGGCCGCCTGGGCTGCTGCCAGCAGGGCATTACGTCCTTCTTCCGGTTTGCCACCAGCGTGGGCCGCGACGCCGGTAAAGCACACGTCGAATTTGGTGGTCGCCATAAAGTTATCGCTGCCGCAGATCACCGTTCCGGTCGGGACGCCCGTACCGATATGGATCGCGGTAAAGTAGTCCACATCATCCAGTGCACCGGCGGCGACCATTGCTCTGGCACCGCGCGTGCCTTCTTCCGCCGGCTGGAAAATTAGTTTGATCACCCCGTTCAGCTCAGATTCGCGGGCTTTTACGATCTGCGCGACGCCAAGTCCGATGGCGGTATGCCCGTCGTGGCCGCAGGCGTGCATCATTCCCGCATTGCAGGAGGCGAAACCTTCCCGGAACGGTCGGTGGGATTTATCGAGTAATTCATTGAGATCCAGCGCATCCATATCCACGCGGAAACCCAGCGTCGGACCAGGGCGACCGGTATCCAGGATAGCGACGATACCGGTAAAGCCGCCCTCAAAGGCGGGAAGCCATTTTTCAATCGCCCCCTGGGCCCGCGCACGCTCGAACTCTTTCGCGAGCGTTGCACTGTCCGGCAGTCCCATCCGGCTTTCTGCGTCCACGACATCACGGCCCAGCGCCAGCTGATAGCCCATCTGGTGCAGCGCCTCGGCGACCAGCGTTGCGGTACGGAACTCTACCCAGCCGGATTCGGCATAAAGGTGCAGGTCGCGACGCCATGCCACCAGCTGCGGTGCGAGGGTTTTAATCTGTTCAGCAAGTAACTCCATAACCTCTTTCCTGTCATCAGTAGAAATTGTGAATCGGCTCAAGTTGTGATAAAAAATACTTATCACCCGTGCTGTTGTGTCATTTTTTAGCCGTCTATCAATAACCCTCGCACATTCATTTGCAGTAAAGTAGATGCCAGTTTCTTTTATCTGATAAACAATAGTTATCGGAGGCGGCATGTCTTTTCAGGTCAAATTTCATCAGCTTCGCGCCTTTGTTGAGGTCGCTCGTCAGGGCAGTATTCGCGGTGCCAGCCGGGTGCTGGGTTTGTCACAGCCCGCGTTGACCCGCTCGATTAAAGAGCTGGAAGAGGGCGTTGCCGCCCAGCTTTTTATTCGCCGTAGCAAAGGGGTGGCTCTGACCGAGTGCGGGGAGAGTTTTTATCAGCACGCGACGTTGATCCTCAAAGAGCTGCGTGCGGCTCAGGATGACATTCTCCAGCGTCACGGCCAGCTGGCTGGCAAGATCAAAATCGGTCTCGGCGCCAGCATTGCGCGCACCTTGATGCCACCGGTGATTTCGCGCTTTCATCAGCAGCATCCGCAGGTAAAGGTGCGGATAATGGAAGGGCAGCTTCTGTCAATGATCAATGAATTACGCCAGGGAGAACTTGATTTTACGATTAATACGTATTATCAGGGGGCTTACGATCACGAGTTTAACTTTGAGAAACTCCTCGAAAAACCGTTTGCAGTATTTTCTCGACCGGGCCATCCGGCCATCGGTGCAAAATCAATCAGTGAGTTGCTGCAATATAACTGGACGATGCCCACGCCGTGGGGAAGCTATTACACCCAGCTGCAAGAGTTATTTAGCCAACGATCACAAAAGCCTAATATTGGTGTGGTGTGTGAAACCTTCTCCGCCTGCATCAGCCTGGTCGGCCACAGCGACTTTCTCAGCATTCTGCCGCAGGAACTGGGCTGTGACACAATGCTGTCAAGGCCTCTGGCTATGATCCCGGTAGAGGATAACTTGCCAAAAGCAACTTACTATCTGATCCAGCGTCGTGATTCCCGGCAAACGCCGCTGACCGAATTATTAATTAATCAGTTTCGCCGCGAGTGTCGAAAAATATATTCTTGCCAATAGAGCTTATATTTTAAGTGGATAAGAATCAGGGCCTGTCGACATCGTCTGGCCCCGCGAATAAAACACAGCGAAGAGGTTCCCGCATTGTTGTCCGCGCTGCGGGTAGATACAGTTATAGCCACGAATAAAATTCTTTCCAGCTTCACGGGTGATTGATTTCACGAATTCTTAACGGAAACTGAAGATATTACCGACAGTTAACTTTAGTTAAGTGATAGTTAATTTTCATATATTAGTCAGGCTAAATTGTTTTGCACATGAATATTTCTTGTGCAAACTGCTGCGTGTCGGATAAAACGCGTTGAGGCCACCTGAGAATCTGGCTTATAGTAGTTCGTCTGTTGTAGCGGGAGGAACGACCATGAACCCTGAAGACAAGTCCCTGTTTCTTGATGCCATGGAAGATGTCCAGCCCCTGAAGCGTAGCAGCGACACTCGCTGGCAGCCTATCCGCAGCACCCGTGTGCCAAAGTCGCCGGATCTCCTGCAGCTCGATAACTTTCTCACCACCGGTTTTCTCGACATTTTACCTCTCGACAACGCGCTGGAATTTAAGCGGGAAGGCCTGCAGCAGGGCGTGCTTGATAAACTGCGACGCGGAAAATACGGGCAGCAGATTTCTCTTAATTTACGCGGCCAGTCCGTCGAGCAGTGTCGTCAGCAACTGTTCGTTTTTATCCGTAAGGCTGCGGAAGAGGGCGCGCGTAACCTGTTAATTATCCACGGCAAAGGGCGGGAATTGCAGTCTCACCCTAATATCGTGCGTAGCTATCTGGCGCGCTGGCTGGTGGAATTTGAAGAGGTGCAGGCTTTCTGTCCGGCGCAGCGGTTCGACGGCGGTGCCGGAGCCTGTTATGTGACGTTACGCAAATCGGCGCAGGCGAAGCTCGACAACTGGGAGCGTCACGCAAAGCGCAGCCGCTGAGTCGCTTAATTCATTACCCTTGTTTATCTATCGTCGAATTTTTGTGATCGCCAGTGTCAGGATAGTTTAAAGACGCGGAATATGGAGGGGTATTCCCATCGCCATAAACCGGCGATGGTGAATTATTTGGCTATTTCAATTTGCAGGCTCAGCGGGGCCAGTGGTGTAATATCCGCATCGCTGCTGACGACAATATAATCAATGTCTTCAGGTGCGGCGATTTTATAGCGGGCGACGGAGGTGATTTTTTCTGCCGTCAGGGCCAGCACGGTCTGACAGCCTTTTTTAACGATCTCTTTTTTAAAGCAGGCATCGTCATAATCAAACCCGGTCAGTCCCGTCTGCGGGTCGAACGCACATGCACCGACAAATGCGAGGTCGAATTCGATATCCCGGAGTTGATTTATAGGCTCTGAACCGAGAATACCGCCGACCTCTTTATTGAGCTTGCCGCCCAGCAGAATCACTTCGCACTGCCTGACCCTGATAAGTTCTGCGGCAATCAGCGGTGAATTGGTCACAATGGTCAGCGTGATATCGTCGGGCAGGGCCTGTGCGATAGCCAGATGGGTTGTACCCGTATCCAGGAAGACACAGCTTTTCTCTTTAATCAGCTGAACGCATTTCCTGGCGAGGGCGTTTTTTTCCGTCAGCTTATGCCCGGAACGCGCCAGAAAATTGGTGGCTTCCTGAGGCGGACTGACCGCGCCGCCATACACTTTCTTGCACAGTCCTCTGCGGGCGAGCTCCTGCAGGTCGCGACGGATAGTATGCTCTGATACGCCAAGCTGTTTAGCCAGATCCACACAGACCACCCGGCCTTTTTCTTCCAGGGTCTGATGAATCAGCGCCTGCCGCTGTTCCGGGAAAACATCATAATCGAGCAATTTGACCTCGTATTTTTTTGTTTGTTTGCATGATAAATCATGATCGAGCATAATCGCGAAGGGCAATCGAGGCAACCATGAGGACAGCATTATGCCAATGACGACTCCGGATGTGAGATTTTTACATGAATTGGCCAGCGCGGCAGAAAAAATGACGCTGGAGCACTATCTCAGACCCCATGTGATTGATATTGAATCAAAACCAAAAGAGGGTTTTCGCTTCGATCCCGTGACCAGCGTCGACCGCGATACGGAAATGTGCCTGCGCGAAATTATCAGCCGTGCGTTTCCCGACCACGCCATTATGGGCGAAGAGTATGGTGCAAGCGGTGAGAGCGCCTGGCAGTGGGTGATTGATCCGATAGACGGCACGCGTCCTTTTCTGTGCGGGCTGCCGGTATGGGGCTGTCTGATAGGCTTGCTGAAAGACGGTATCGCGGTGATGGGGATGATGAGCCAGCCCTATACGGGCGATCGCTTCTGGTCCGATGGTAAACAGTCATGGATGTCCGGGCGACAGGGAGAATTCCCAATCCGCACCCGCCAAAGTGCCGAGCTGCACCAGGCTATTCTGCATACCACCGCGCCTGAGTCCGCTGCGCTCTACAAGGGCAATAACTTTAGTGCGTTGCAGGATAAGGCCCTGATGACCCGCTACGGCGGCGAATGCTACGCCATGGCGATGCTGGCTGCCGGTCATATTGATATCTGCGTTGAGTACTACCTTCAGCCTTACGATATTGTCCCGCTGATCCCGGTTATCGAGCACGCAGGCGGCGTGATAACCACGCTCGACGGTGGCAGAGCGGAAGGCGGCGGCGCGGTAGTGGCCAGCGCCAGTGAAAAACTGCACCGCCAGGTGCTGGATATCCTTAACGGTTGATGGACAGTGTTCATGAATGAACGCGTGGCTACACGGATTATTTTCTTTCTCGCCGGGTTGGTTACCGCTATCTGGGCGGTGATTGTGCCTTTTGCAAAGATAAATACCGGGGGGATGATGCGGTTTTAGGCTCGCTTCTCCTCTGTCTCGGTGTGGGCGCAATTGTGGCTATGCCGCTGACCGGACCGCTGACGTCAAGGTTCGGCTGTCGGAAGGTGATTGGCTGTGTGGTGATGATTGTTATCCTCGCCACGCCATTTTTGTCGGTCATTAGCGAGCCGCTGACGCTGACCCTGCTGCTCTTCGGCGTTGGGATTGGTATTACCGACTGCGCAATGAATATTCAGGCGATTATCGTGGAAAAAGCCTCGGCGAAGCCGCTGATGTCCGGTTTTCACGGTATGCACAGCGTCGGCGGTATTGCCGGCGCCGGGCTGATGACGGCACTGCTGACCCTGGGGGTTGAGGTTATGGCATCGGTTATCACGCTGTCATGCTTTTATCTTTGTCATGCTGTTAATGCTGCTGGCTGCGCTGCTCTCCCTGAGCCTGCGTAAAGTATTTGCGCGTAGCCTTGCGTCCTGAGTAATGGGTTAAAGAGGACAGGGCAAGATGGTCAGTATGCACAACAGACTTTGCGCCGATACTCACCGCTGGTTTCTGGCGCGGCAGCATGTCTCTCTGCAACTGCTGTTTTATGATTATTATACCAGGGCGCAGCGTGGCTACTTTAAACAGCATTTTGCTGCATTACTGGCAAATACTGATGCCGATCTGCCGCCTTTATCCTCTTCCTTAACGGCGGCGATCGGTGAAGCGCTCGCCATTCCCGCCGTGAAGACCCGCAAAGTGCTGGGCCTGATTATCTACTGGCTTAGCCAGAGCCATAATGACAGACCCTGGAATCTGCCCTGCAAAGCGGATTTCCTCGATATTGTGCAGAGCATTATGGGAGACGACTATATTTTTGTCGGCTGAGACTGGCTGGCAGAAGTTTTAAAAAATCTGAAAGGACGTTGCGGAATCGCCGATTGCTGTCTAACTTAAAAGCTTCAGGTTGTGCATGACCGGGTCCGCTATGACGGATTATGGAACTTTTTAGCGAGTAAACGATGGATTATAATGCAGCTCTTCCCAGCCACAGCTACCAACGTCATCTATATGCCTTTGAGGCTGAAAAGCAGATAATTAATGATATTACCCGCGAGCTACGCAAGATAAAGTCTATAGTAACCAATAAGGACATTATTCTGGCACTTATTCATTGTATCGAGCAGGAAAAGGATGCCGTCCGTAACGACATTTATCGTCTTGCGCTGGAGCAGGTGGTCCAGCGAACGCCGGATGATATATAGTATTAAAGTGAACTGTTGAAATGCCTCTGGTCCGTGGAGGCATTTTTTTGCCATCAGTGTTTTTTCTCGCCGGTTCCGGACTGCGATTCGTTAAGATGCCAGCCTTTTACTTCGCCGGCGGTCCATGTACTGGCAGACGTGTTTCTCTGCGTGCCGGCCTGTGCTAACCAGGCTTTGACATCGGCGATGGCCGCTGCATACGCCTGCGCTTTTGAGCGGTTCTCCGGGCGCATACTCGCTTCTCTGAGCGCCTGCACCAGCGCATTGAAGCTGATTTCCTCATTTGTTTCAAGCAATTCCATCACGGCTTCACCGATAAGGGCTTCAGACATCTTTCCTGTTTCGTTGTTGCGCATTGATGACCTCCTTGGGCACGACCAGCTTATCATAACCTGGTCGCCGTCTTTGTTCAGGTATTATGACATTTTTTCTGTCCGGACAGTTCAGCACTAGTTCATTTTTCTGACCAGGAGTTTAAGCGCTTCCTGATACGCCAACTTTTGATGCGTTTCAGCATGTTTCTCCCATGAGTTTATTAACGTATAGAGCGTTTCGGGAGAGACTTTACGTTCTTGCTGGAGGAGAAATATTGTCGCTTTACCAAGAATCTCCTTTGCGGAATTCAGCCGAGCTGATTTTTCTTTATCCATGCAGCCTCCTGTGGACTAACGTAGATAAAAGATTTCCACAGCAAAGTTTTTATACTTTGCCGTTGGCGAGGGAAATAAGGGGAGCCTGAATGCTATGTCAGGGAATGCTGTAATTTATTTTGCGGGTCTATAACAGAGCAGGGATTTAACACGTCCCTGCACGATGGTGGGTTAACTAACGATCGACATTGAGTAACAGGCGGAGCAAATTTTCATAAACCAACTGCTATAATGTGCCTGACGATTCGCCCAGCAGAAAGGCAATTTTTGCACAGAGTGAGGTGCGATTAACCGGTTTTCCGGCACGTAGCATTTCGATAACGATCCTGCCCAGCAGCGCTTCATAGTCATAGTCTGTGCTGGCAGGTTGTGACGTGCGTTGATCACCCTGTAGCGATTTACCCGTCGTTCTGACCACTGCGAACCTCTCTCAACCCAAAGGGAATAGTAATGACGTCCCAGTGTATAGACCGTGGGTCCCAAAAGCCAGAAAACGATTTTTTTAAGAGCATGACTTCCGTACTGTCATGATCTAATTATAGAGGGCGTTTCTCCAGGGCTTATTTTTTAAGAACTATCCGTTGCTTTTAATAGATGTGATTACAGGAATTACTATTTTTATGCGGAAGCACAATGAGCGCGTTATGCTTCTGACGTGTAAGCCAGGTTGCAGCATCAGAATCACGCCAGCCATAGACAAACCTTTTAATGTTTCTCATCAAGAAATCTCATATCAAGAACCAATACGATGTGGGCTATGTAAACGGCTCTATTGTCGAGAAATGGCCAGGGATTATCATTTATTTATTCTTGTTTAGATTGGGTTTATATTCCTCATAAGAACTTCATAGTTCGTTGACTAAGCGTTGATGATTGGCCTGCATAATCCTTCCGTAGCTATCTAAGCGACCATTATAATAAATAGATGGAATGAAAAATGCAGATTCTGAGTGACAATAATAATACTATTTTACCTGCAACTCCCTGGAAACTGTGCCTGTCTCTTTTTAAGGGGAAATATACACCTCATGAACTATGGCGAGTAAAAACGTTTCGCCATAAATTTATGTTACGCAGCCTGGTGATGCCATTCTCCACCCATAAGCTGCTTAAATTTATCACCACGCATCCGAGCTATGAAAAAATCCTCCATGCGCAGCCCCGATTGCCCTGCCGGCTTCATCGCCCTTATCTGACAAACCGGCTGAGTCGACACGACGGCGCTGAGGCTATTATTTATCATTACAATATGATGCATAAGATGCTGGACACCGATGCGTTTAGTCAGCATCTTGATAACCGGTTCCGCGTTGCTGAGTTTGAGGTAAAGAGCGGTGATATTTATGACCTCAGCTTTATTGCTGCGCATCGCCTGGACCGGGAAGGTGAGGCCAGCCTGATTCTTCACGATGCCGACGGAGAAATGCTGTGCGAAATAACTTTCGTGCTTTGTGAGCGCGCGGGGAAAAAATCGTTAATTATCGGCGGGATGCAGGGGCCGAATAGTGAGAATGCACAGCAAAAAGTGCATGTGGCAACCAAGAACCTTTACGGCATTTTCCCAAAGAAACTGGTCTATGAAGCACTGATCGTGATGGCCCGAATTTTTAATGTCGAGTCCATTGCTGCGGTCTCTAATGAGACACATGTATATCAGTCGCTCAGATATCATAACCGACAAAAGCGAATGCATGCCGACTACAACAGTTTCTGGGAGATGATGGGCGGCGTGCTAAACGGCGAAGGATATTATGAGCTGGCCTGTGAAAGCAGCAGGAAAACCATAGAATCCATCGTGAGTAAAAAGCGTGCCGAATACCGCAGGCGCTATGATTTGCTTGATGATATCGCGATGAAAATGCGTAAGGCTCTGGGCGCGTAAATCCTGCTGTTATCATTTTGCCACTGGTAAATCCGCATACCGCGTCGTATACCCTGGCGACAGCATTTCCCGTTTCATCGCCCAGCTCTGCTGGATCCCCTGGCCGGCGAACCAGATGGTTCCCCGGCCTGATTGATTGAGCGCGTCGAGCGCCTGCATCAGCTCGCCGCTTCTGACGCGGGGCTGATACTCATCGAACAGATTCAGCTGGGCGACGCCCTGGTTGAAAAAATCGCTCAGCATGATACCGGCCTTCATATAGCGGAAACCATCCCGCCAGATCCTGTCCAGCACGGTAGTGGCAACGCGGATAATATCCCGGGTATCGCAGGAAGGAATAGAGAGACGGCCACAGGCCTGAGGGGCATAGAACGTCTCATTACCGGCGTGCGGACTGGTGCGCATAAAGACGCCGATTGCGCAGCAGTACTGTTTTTCCACTCTTAGCTTTTCGGCGGCACGTTCGGCATAGGCGCAGATGGCCTGATGCATCTCCTCATAGTGGGTGATGCGGTGGCTAAAGGAGCGGCTGCAGATAATCTGCTGCTTCGTGGGGGCAAACTCTTCCATGGCCAGGCAGGACTCACCGCGCAGCTCCCGGACGGTGCGTTCTAGCACCACGTTAAAATGCTTACGTAACACCCAGTTTGAACACCCGGCCAGCTGAAGCGCGTTATTTATCCCCATCGTATTGAGCTTTTTGCTGATACGCCGACCGACGCCCCAGACTTCTTCTACCGGTACCAGCGGCAGCAGTTTGCACTGGCGGTCGCGACTGGACAGATCGATAACGCCAGCGGATTTCGACCATTTTTTGGCTGCATAGTTGGCGAGTTTAGCCAGGGTTTTGGTCGGCCCGACCCCGACGCCGACGTTTAATCCTGTATGCTGTGCTATGCGCTGGCGTATCTGCTGACCAAAATCGCCAAAGGCGATGCAACTGTCGACACCGGTTAAGTCAAGGAAAGCCTCATCGATAGAGTAGATATCAATCGCCGGAGCAATATCGGCCAGCGTACTCATTACGCGGTGGCTAAGATCGGCATAAAGCGCATAGTTAGAGCTAAAGACATGGACGCCGTGCTGGCGCAGTTCATCTTTAATTTTGAAATAAGGGGTGGCCATTTTGATCCCCAGCGCTTTGGCTTGTGCAGAGCGCGAGATAATGCAGCCGTCGTTGTTAGAGACTACCACTACGGGCTTGCCTTTGAGGTCGGGGCGAAACACGGTCTCGCAGGAGGTATAGAAGTTATTAACGTCAACTAAGGCGAACATAGGTGCGGTTTTTTATTGGTACTGGTTTTATATACAGTATTCGAGGGCGGGCGTACGGGTCAAGCGGGTTTCAGGGGAGAATAGTAAAGGCGTTGAAGTTTGTGGGAATTTAGTTCACCGCCCGCCAGCGCCTCCATAGGTTGTGAAACCGGACAACAGCAACCAGACTTAATACTTTAAGCCCGAGGAAAACTGGAGGTACAGATGAAGAAACAGATACTGATATTTAGCTGTCTGCTTGCCGTACAGAGCGCCTGGGCGCAGAAAGAGGGCGGTTTAAATGAGAGCGTCGCACCGCCGCCGCCGCATAAAATTGAGGATGGCTATCGCGGTACGGAAGATGCCCGCATTATGACAGTTGAATTTGCCAAAACTCTGCACGACGGCGCGACCATTTCCCTGCGCGGGAATCTGATTGAGCATATCGGGGACGACCGCTACCTGTTTCGTGATAAAAGCGGCAGCATTCAGATGGTGATCCCCGCGGTCGTATTTGACGGTCGGGAGGTGAAACCGGACCAGATGCTGAGCATTAACGGCAGCCTGGATAAAAAAATGACGCCGCCGATTGTGCGCGTTGATTTGCTGCAGAAATAGGCGGCATATATCCGTTTGCGAGGACTTTTGCGGTAGAGTGTTTGAAACCGATTTATCATGCAGAAGGACATCCGCAATATGCTCAGGATACCTGGCAAAACAACCTCCATCAATGTACGTAAAGTGTTGTGGACCTGCGAAGAGGCGGGCTGGATTATCAGCAGGAAGATTATGGCATCGGCTTTGCCTCGACACAGACCGATGAATTCCGGGCGATGAACCCCAACGCTATGGTGCCCGTGTTGGTCGATGGTGATTTTGTGTTCCGGGAATCCAATTCGATTTGTCGCTACCTGGCGCGTAAAGCCGGGCGCGACGATCTGCTGCCCACTGAGCCACAGGCCTGCGCTAACGTTGAGCGCTGGATGGACTGGCAGGCCACCGAGTTTAACAATGCCTGGCGCTATGTTTTCCCGGCGCTGGCGCGCAAGAACCCGGCCTATAACGATCAAAACGCAATTGCCGCCGGTATTGAAGAGTGGAATTACCGTATCAGCATTGTTGAACAGCAGCTCCAGCGCACCGGCGCATGGGCGGCAGACGACACCTTTACCCTGGCGGACGTGGTACTGGTCTGTCGGTAAGCCACTGGAAATGACGCCGTTCACGCACCCGGACGTACCGGCTATTGACGCGTGGTTTGCGCGTTTAAACCAGCGTCCGGCGTTTTTACGTCACGGAAACAATGGGATGGTATAGGAAACTAACCGCCACGACCCCGACGGTGGGATTTAAGGGTAAAAGTCACCACGCCAAAAATATCCGGACCTTCCCCTTCGGGAAAAAGGATGGGTACATAGTGACGATTCCAGGGAACGAGCTGCACAACGGGGTCAGTGCGCAGTTCTTTCACCGTAAACTCGCCGTCAACCGCCGCGACCACGATGTCGCCGTGGACCGCTGTTAAAGCGCGGTCCACCACAAGCAGATCGCCATCGCCAATGCCCGCTCCCCGCATCGAATCACCGCTGACCCGAATGAAATAGGTGGCGCTGGGATGACGGATCGCCAGCTTATTCAGATCGATCCGCTCTTCAACGTAGTCCTGTGCGGGGCTTGGAAAACCGCAGGGCACCCGCTCGATAAAGAGGGGAGGTAGCAGGGAGTCTTCTTGTGAGGTGGGAAGTCTCAATCTCATCAGGCTTATCTCTGTTTAACTGTATTTATATACAGTATTTGTATCAATCAGAAGGATCAAGCCGTCCGGTAAAACTTTAGAGAAAGAGACTGAAAGCACTGGATATTTAGTTTTCTCCCATATGCTGCGCCACAAAGCGCGTCAGCAGGGTGGTTGCCTCCGGCGTTTTGCAGCGATTCTGTCAACGTATCCGGGCAAACATTCCGGTCTGGATCAATAGCAGGGTTGGCGCGGTGGGCGATGACACAGGGACTTCCTTCTGATGCAGGCGAACGATTGTCAGCCAGGCTAATAAAAAACAGCCTGACCGACAACGGAATAAAATTCAGGATCTGCCGGCTAGCGATTATTCAGGTCGCTTAACAGTATGGCGATGCTCTTTCCGCCCTGGCTCTGTTCGAGGGCGATTTTGGCAATAATGGTCAGCGGGACCGAGAGCAGCATCCCGACCAGCCCCAGTAGCCAGCCCCAGAAGATTAACGACAGGAACACCACCAGCGTCGAGAGACCAAGGCCGCGACCCATAAGACGTGGATCGAGAATATTACCGAAGATCAGGTTGATCAGCAGATAGCCTGCCAGCACCACCAGCGCATCATACAGGCCGCCGAACACCAGCACCTGGGCAATCGGTGGAATGGCCGCCAGCACCGAGCCGATATTGGGAATATAGTTAAGTGCGAAGGCCAGCAGGCCCCAGATAAAGGCAAAACGCACCTCCAGTAGTACCAGCATTCCCCAGATAATCAGCCCGGTCACCAGGCTTATCGCCGTTTTCAGCACCAGATAGCGTGAAACGCTGTCCAGTGCGCGCTGTATCGCCCCCATACCTTCCGTTGGCCGCGACATTAGCTGTTGCAGCTTGCCCGGAAGCTGTGGGACTTCCAGCAGCATAAAGACCACCGTCAGCAGCAGCAGGAAGATAGAGGACATGGCGCTGGAGAGTTGGGACAGCAGGCTGGAGACCAGCGACATCGCCGCATTGGGATCGATATACTTAATCAGCTCATCCACCGTGATACCGATTCCGGTACGCTGGAGCCAGGGTTCCAGATTTTGCAGCGGTACCACCAGGTATGAACGGTACTGGGGCAGAGTCCGCGCCAGCTCGTTCAGGGATGTCCCAAGATAGGCCAGCAGCAGCACGGCGGCCAGCACAATGGCACCGACCAACAGACCGATCGCCAGCACGCGCGGAACCCGCCAGCGTACCAGGCGCTGGATCACCGGATTGAGCACCACGGCGATAAACAGCGCCAGAATAAAAGGCACGATAATCTCTGCCGCAAGGCGGATCCCGGCGAGGATGATCACCAGCATTCCCAGCATGATAACCAGCTTAAGGCCGTTAAGCGTAATGACAGGCCTGGACATAGCGGCTCCTGAAAAATGTATCGTTGTGATGCATTAATAATAATATGCGCTGGCACGAAATAAATTAACAAAAAACAAACGGCAGAGGTAAAAAAGTGAAAACCCGTTGAGTTAATGTGGCCGCTATGATAAAAATCCCGGCGTGTACAACTACAGAGGACAATTATCACCCGCAATGACGAGAGGCAATTCCGCGGATAATTGTAATTTTATGGACAATCTGTTCAGGACGTTAACACCAGAAGCAGTATCCCCCTCAGCACTACACTTATCCGTTGCCAGCACTGGTGCTCGGCCCTTTAGTCCCACTCTTGTTTCTACTGGTGCGAAATTCCTCGCCAGAGACTGACTTAATTTTTTTTCGGTTCACCACCCAGGTGAGCTGTGATGGATTATATTCTCAAGCAGGAGAACACCATGTTTTATTGGCTAGTTTTAGCCCTTGCCATCGTGGCCGAAATTACCGACACCCTGTCGATGAAATGGGCAAGCACAAGCGGCGACAACATCGGATTTATTATGATGCTGGTGATGATCGCGCTCTCGTATATTTTCCTGGCTTTTGCGGTAAAAAAAATCGCCCTCGGCGTGGCCTATGCGCTGTGGGAAGGAGTCGGTATTTTATTAATCACCCTGTTTAGCGTCACGCTGTTTGATGAAAGCCTGTCAGCGATGAAAATTGCCGATCTGGTTACGTTTGTCGTCGGCATTACGTTAATTGAATCCCGGAGCGCGCCCGCACGGCGATCGTCAATCTGAAAGCGCTGGGTACGGCCGTCGCACTGGACGACTTTGGCACAGGCTACTCCAGTATCGGCTACCTGCGACGCTTTAATTTTGACACCATCAAAATTGATAAATCCCTTGCCGGTCTGGTGGACAGTGACGAACAGGCTACCGTGCTGGTGAGCGGGACCATCCGCATTGCCAGCGCGCTGGGAATGACGGTGACGGCGGAAGGGGTGAAAAATGAGAAGCAGCTTTACCAGCTGCAGCTGGCTGTGACCAGATGCAGGGGGACTACTTTAGCGAGCCGGTACCGCTGGATGTCCGGCTGGCGAAATGTCGCCAGCCGGAGACATTTACGGATTCACCAGCGCTTCCAGTTTATCGCGGAAACCCGTAACGGCGATGGCCCGGTTATCCGCCCGCCAGCGATCTTCCGCCGCAGGGGCTGAACTTTGAACGGCAATCAGTTGCCAACCGTCGGCGGTTTTCAGCATCAGCGGCGAGCCACTGTCGCCGGGCAGGGTGTCGCACTGATGGGAAAGCACTGTATTTTGCGCCCAGCCGGTGACCAGGCAATCGTTATGACTGTACAGCGTATCGAGATGATCCTCCGGATAACCCGACTGCGTGACTTTCCGCTCTGCGGCTTTCAGGGCCGCGATGAGTGCGGCTTTATCGCCGGTAAATAACGGCAACGGGACGATCCCGCCGGGAGGGTTGCGCAGCACAATCACGCCAAAATCCCAGGCCGCGGCCGCGGGAGGCACGATCCAGCCGTCACCGTCCGCTTTCAGACGCCGTGCCAGGGACGGTTCGACGCGGCCTTCAATACCGTGAATTTCATAGCGCCAGAGACCTTTTTGCGAAACAAAACGTAGCACCAGCGCCTTGTCGGGGCGACCGTGCGGCGACAGCAGGCAGTGACCGGCGGTAAGCGCAAGGTGAGGTGAGATCAGGGTGGCGGTGCAGAGGTTGCCGCTGGCGGTTTCCAACTGGCCGATGGCATCCCAGGGCGCATCCGTTGGGTAACTGACGCGAACGCGATCGTCACGCTCGAAAAATAGCGTCCTGACGGTTTCAGCGCTGGTGGCGTCGCTGTCGCCATCATCGGCCAGAGCAAACGCAGAACACAGGTATAAAGATCCCAGTAACACTACAACGCATCTACGCATATTACTCTCTGTGGGGTAATTATGATGATTCAGAACCTGCCCCCGTCGCCCGGGAAAGGCGGCACCGGGAAAAGCCCAGTGGAATAACTATAGACGGAGCGCTAGAAAAAAGGGATTAAAATCAGCGAGCCAGACTCAGCTCAGGAAAAAGCGGGTGGCGATCAGCGCGCACAGAATCAGCATCAGAAAGATTATCTCAAAGCGATAACGTTGCAGCATGATGCTCTCCCATAAAAAACGGCGCCTTCACCCGGAGGGTCCAGCGCCAGCTTATCACTATGCCTGAATTCTCAGGCTGCCAGATTATGCAGCCGGCTGTGCGGCTGGTTTAGCGGCGTCGTGCTTAACGTGTTTTTTGTGTTTTTTCGCGGCCTGAGCTTTCTGCGCTACCGGTTTGCTGGCGTCAGCTTTGGCGTCTTTTTTGTGTTTCTTAGCAGCCTGCGCTTTCTGCTCAGCGGCTTTCTTGTGTTTCTTATGGTGTTCAGCTTTTGCTGGCGCAGCGTGGGTTGTCGGTGCAGCAGCAGCCGATGCTGCAGCGGCTGCGGTGGTGGTGTCAGCAGCAAACGCAGCAGAAGACAGACCCATAGCAGCGGCAACAACCAGAGCTAATACTTTATTCATTCTCATACCCTCGAATTGGTTTTTCAATCAACCCCACTGCGGGGCCGTTGAAAGCACTATATGCTGCCTCTTCAGGGGCTTCCGTGAGTGATTGGTATCGGCGTGTAACGGAATGTACAACGCCGGGTACGTGAGGGGATTACAGATAGCGTTGGGTGAGGTGCTTGCGGAAATAGTCGCTGTTAAGGTCTTCGCCGGTCGCCTGCTGGATCAGCTGTGAGGTGCTGAAGCGACTGCCGTGCTGCCAGATATTCTGTCGCAGCCAGTCGAACAGGGCAGAGAAGTTCCTGGCAGCGATGGCGTCATCCAGACCCGGCAGCGCTTTACGCGCAGCGGCAAATAGCTGCGCGGCGTACATCGCACCCAGGGTGTAGGATGGGAAGTAGCCGAAGCTGCCGTCGGTCCAGTGAATATCCTGCATACAGCCGTTGCGGTAATTGCCTTTCGTCGACAGGCCCAGATACGCCTGCATTTTCGCATCCCACAGGGCGGGAATATCGTCGACCTCGATCTCGCCGTCGATCAACGCCCGCTCAATTTCGTAGCGCAGGATCACATGTGCCGGATAGCTGACTTCATCCGCGTCGACACGAATATAGCCTGCTTCAACACGCTGGTTCCAGCCAACAAAATTATCCAGCGCGAATGCAGGCTGTGCGCCGAAGCGCTGAGTAACGGCTGGAAGCAGGTTTTTGATAAAGGCTTCGCTGCGGCCAAGCTGCATCTCAAAGAACAGACTCTGGGATTCATGAATGGCGGTCGATCGCGCCAGCGCTACCGGCTGACCGAGCCATTCGCGAGGCAGATTTTGCTCATAGCGGGCATGGCCGGTTTCATGCACCACGCCAAACAGGGCGCTGAGCATTTCGTTTTCGTCATAGCGGGTGGTGATGCGCACATCTTCCGGCACGCCGCCGCAGAAGGGATGTGCGCTGACGTCGAGACGACCAGCGTTAAAATCGAAGCCCAGCAGGGTCATCGCATCAATGCCCAGTTCGCGCTGGGTCGCAATCGGGAAGGGACCCTGTGGTGCAATTAGTGTCTGCTTTGCCTGCTTGTCCGTAACCTGTTTTAGCAGATCAGGCAGCCAGCTTTTCAGATCGCCAAACAGTCTGTCCAGACGGGCGCTGGTCATATCCGGTTCGTACAGGTCGAGCAGGGCATCGTAAGGGGGGCAGCCTCTGGCATCTGCACGCAGGCGGGCTTCTTCCCGGCTTAATGCCACCACCTGCTTCAGGTTTTCGGCAAAGCCCTGCCAGTCATTGGCCGGGCGCTGGGTACGCCAGGCATGTTCGCAGCGGCTACCGGCCAGCGATTTTGCTTCTACCAGCGTTTCCGGCAGCAGAGCCGCCTGCTGATAGTGACGGGTCATTTCCCGCAGATTAGCCTGCTCAATATCGTTAAGATCTTCCTGGTTCGCGCCGTTTAGCCAGCCTGCGACCTGTTTGTCCGTCAGAAGCTGGTGTTGCAGTACGCTCAGCTCCGCCAGGGCTTCACCCCGAGCCGCGCTGCCGCCCGGCGGCATCATGGCGAACATATCCCAGCCGGCGATGGCGGAGAGGTGGGAAAAGCGCGAAAGACGCTGGAAAAGGCGTGTGAGATGTTGATAACTGTCGTTGGCCATAATTCCTCTGTTCGACCGGGAGATATCGCCTTGAGTATATTGTTTTTTCCTGAATCGAATAGCTTTTTGAAACATGTATCATATTTTTATCCTCAATAAGCTAGAATTTATGCCGATACCTTTCATGACACACAGCTAAATTATGAATCTGTATATTTGGGTTTTTGTGATTTTGCTGTCGCTGGACGCGGTTCGGGAGATGGTGGGGCAAACCTCGATTCTCGGGCTGTGGTAGCCGGACGGCAGTTTTATGCAGCGGGCTGGTTTCGCCATCCGCTGCATTCTTGCTGCTGTAAAATATACTCTTCTCTAACTCTCTTATATTTACCCCAGCCGCCGATGCAGATGCTTACCCGTTAACAGCGCGGCCAGCAGCATCAGCGCGATAAAGCCTCCGACGCCGTTCCAGCCAAAACGATGCCAGAAGATGCCGCCGAGCGTACCGGCAATGCTGGAGCCGAAATAGTAACTGAACAGATACAGCGACGAGGCCTGGCCGCGCGCACGACGGGCGCGGGGACCAATCCAGCTGCTGGCGACCGAGTGGGCGGCAAAAAAACCGGCGGAAAAGAGCAGCATTCCGGCGAAAATCACCCACAGGGAGGGGAGCAGCGTCAGCAGCAGACCGCCAAACATCACGGCGATAAACAACAACATCACCGGGCCGCGACCGTAGCGCACGGTCATCGCGCCCGCGCGCGGTGAACTCCAGCTCCCGGTCAGATAGGCTACCGACAGCAGGCCGACCACCGCCTGGCTTAATGACCAGGGCGGCAGCATCAGGCGGTAGCCAATGTAGTTAAACAGCGTGACAAAGGATCCCATCAGCAGAAAACCCTGCAGAAACAGCAGCGGCAGACCGCGATCGCGCCAGTGGAGGCGGAAGTTAATCAACAGGGACTTAGGCTTCAGCGAGGTGGGCCTGAAGTGACGCGATTGCGGTAGAATTTTCCAGAACATCAGCGCGGCCGCCAGCGCGAAGCAGCCAATCACCGTGACGGCGATACGCCAGCTAAAAAAGTCGGTGAAAATACCGCTGAGCAGACGACCGCTCATCCCGCCGATGGAGTTGCCGCTGATATAAAGCCCCATCGAGAAAGCAACAAAACTTGGATGGATCTCCTCACTAAGATACGTCATACCGACTGCCGCCACGCCGCTCAGAGAGAGCCCTACCAGAGCGCGCATTAACAAGATACCGTGCCAGCTGGTCATCATGGTCGATAAAAGTGTACAGCAGGAGGCCAGCAGCAGGGCGGTCACCATCAGCGGTTTGCGGCCAACCGCGTCTGAAAGCGGGCCGGTAAACAGCAGCCCGATAGCCAGCATTCCCGTGGAAATGGAGAGCGAAATACTGCTACTGGCGGGAGAAACGCCAAACTCATGCGACAGGACCGGGAGAATCGGTTGGACACAGTACAGCAGGGCAAAGGTGGCAAGTCCGGCGGAGAACAGCGCCAGGGTAACGCGAATAAATGAGGAAGTGCCACGTTGAATAAAAGGTGTCGACCGGGAAACGGATGGCGCGCTAACGTCGGGGGTCGGAGTAACGTCAGCGGTTGTTGTACGACTCACTTAAGATCCTTGTCTGCATCATGATAAGACCACCTCCATAGGGTAGGAAAATGTAAATATTCTGTCTAATATATTAATAATCTCAAATGATACTTTTAAAATATGAATATTGAACTTCGTCATCTGCGCTACTTTGTGGCTGTGGCCGAAGAGCTGCATTTTGGTCGCGCCGCCGCGCGGGTGAATATCTCCCAGCCGCCGCTCAGCCAGCAGATCCAGATCCTTGAACAGCAGATCGGTGCGCGCCTGCTGGCCCGCACCAACCGCAGCGTCAGCCTGACGGCGGCGGGGCTGCAGTTTCTCGCCGACAGCCGGCAGATACTCGGTCTGGTCGAGGAGGCTGCGGCCCGTGCCGAGCGCCTGCATCAGGGCGAAAGCGGGGAGCTGCGGTTGGGTTTTACCTCCTCCGCACCCTTTATTAAAGCCGTCTCCGACACCCTGTCACAGTTTCGCCAGCGCTATGGCGACGTGCATATTCAGACCCGTGAAACCAATACCCGGGAGCAGATTGCGCCACTCAATGATGGCACTCTGGATCTGGGCCTAATGCGCAATACGGTTCTGCCGGAAAGTCTCGCCTGGCAGCCTATTCTGCGCGAGCCGCTGCTGGCGATGATCCACCGGGGCCACCCGCTGGCGCAGCAGGACGCAATAAGCCTGACCGAACTGGCGGCAGAGCCTTTTGTCTTTTTTGATCCGCATGTCGGCACGGGATTGTACGACGATATCCTGGGCCTGATGCGCCGCTACGGACTGTCGCCGGTGATTACACAGGAAGTGGGTGAGGCGATGACCATTATCGGGCTGGTGGCGGCCGGACTGGGTGTATCGATTTTACCCGCCTCCTTCAGCCGGGTGAAGCTGACAGAAATGTGCTGGGTGCCGATCCTTGAGCCGGATGCCGTATCGGAAATGTGGCTGGTCTGGTCCCATCATCACGACCTTAGCGGCCCGGCGTCACGGTTTAAGACGCTGCTGCTTAAAACAGCGAATATCCACTCGGAAGGGAATGAAAATGTGCAGTAAATCACAAGGCTAAGTAAATATTTGACGACATAATTGAAGTCATTCACCATAGCCCGCAGTTTATTTCGAACCGCGAAAATAAAGGGAGAATGAGTTGGTAGCGGATAGTCAGCCTGGGCATATCGATCAAATTAAGCAGACCAATGCGGGTGCAGTCTATCGCCTGATTGATCAGCTTGGCCCGGTTTCACGTATCGACCTCTCCCGTCTGGCACAGCTGGCACCGGCCAGTATTACCAAAATCGTGCGTGAAATGCTCGAAGCGCACCTGGTTCAGGAAACCGAAATTCAGGAGCCGGGCAGTCGCGGACGTCCGGCGGTTGGGCTGATGGTGGAGACCGAAGCCTGGCACTATCTCTCTTTGCGGATAAACCGCGGGGTTATCCATCTGGCCCTGCGCGATCTCAGCAGCAAATGCGTCGTTGAAGAGCAGCACCCGCTGCCGTTAGAGGCGGACGAGCCTTTGTTGACGCGCATTATCAGCCATATCGATCGGTTCTTTATCCGTCAGCAGCAGAAGCTGGAACGTCTCACCTCTATTGCGATTACGCTGCCGGGTATTATTGATACGGAAAACGGTATCGTTCATCGCATGCCGTTCTATGACGACGCTAAAGAAATGCCGCTCGGTGAAACCCTGCAGGCCCATACGGGCGTGCCGGTGTTTATGCAGCATGACATTAGCGCCTGGACGATGGCGGAAGCGTTGTTTGGTGCGGCGCGCGGTGCGCGGGATGTGATTCAGGTGGTGATCGACCATAACGTAGGCGCCGGTGTGATCACCGATGGTCGTCTGCTTCATGCGGGCAGCAGTAGCCTGGTGGAGATTGGCCATACGCAGGTCGATCCGTACGGCAAGCGTTGCTACTGCGGTAATCATGGCTGTCTGGAAACCATCGCCAGTATCGACAGCGTGCTGGAACTGGCACAGCTGCGTATGAACCAGTCGATGAGCTCCATGCTGCACAGGCAGCCCCTGAGCGTCGATTCCCTGTGTCAGGCTGCGCTGCAGGGCGATCTGCTGGCAAAAGATATTATTGCCGGGGTCGGCACCAACGTTGGCCGGATCCTGGCCATTATGGTTAACCTGTTTAACCCACAAAAAATTCTTATCGGATCCCCGTTTAATCAGGCGGCAGATATTCTCTTTCCGGCCATTGCCGACTGCATTTGCCAGCAGTCGCTTCCCGCCTGGAGCCGCCATATCGTCGTCGAGAGCACCCAGTTCTCCAACCAGGGTACGATGACCAGTGCCGCGCTGGTTAAGGATGCGATGTATAATGGTTCGCTGCTTATCCGTCTGCTGCAGGGTTAATCTTTTTAACAGTTAACCGAAATATTGCGCTATCTCAAGCTGGCTTCTTATGCCATCACCTAAACTCTATCCATTCTTAATTATTACTTTGGTTGATATTTAGAGCCTATCCCGGCAGGCGTTATTGACGCAAACAGTTTGGTCACGGACAGCGCGCAGAAACCGGAGCGTACAGCTGGTACGTGAGGATTTTGAGCACTGCCCGGGAGCAAAATAGCCTAATGAGCCAGGTTCTTAACAGGCATAGCGTGGAGTGGGTCATGCTAAAGCGTTTCTTTGTCACAGGCACAGATACTGCCGTCGGGAAGACCGTCGTATCCCGTGCGCTGCTGCAGGCGCTTGCCGCCAGCGGTAAGCAGGTAGCGGGCTATAAACCCGTTGCGAAAGGAAGTAAAGAGACGCCGGAAGGGTTGCGCAACAGGGACGCACTGGTGTTGCAAAGCGTCTCAACGCTGTCTTTGCCTTATGAGGCGATCAATCCCGTTGCGCTTGGCGAGGATGAGAGCAGCGTGGCGCACAGCAGCCCGGTAAACTATGAGCGCATCTCTCAGGGGCTCGACAGCCTCTGTCGCCAGGTTGATTACGTCGTGGTCGAAGGCACCGGCGGCTGGCGTAGTCTGATGAACGATCTGCGCCCGCTCTCTGAGTGGGTAGTACAGGAGCGGCTGCCGGTCTTAATGGTGGTGGGCATTCAGGAGGGCTGCATTAACCATGCGCTGCTGACGGCGCAGGCCATTGCCAACGACGGCCTGCCGCTGGTGGGCTGGGTGGCCAACCGTATTAATCCGGGCCTGGCGCACTACGCGGAAATCATTGAGGTGCTCAGTAAAAAACTGCCCGGACCGCTGGTGGGGGAATTACCCTATCTCCCGCGTGCCGAACAGCGCGAGCTGGCGCAGTATATCGAACTCTCCCGGCTGGATCGAGAAACAGCCATCGCCTGATACCATTGAGGAAAGCCCCCGAAACAGCAGCCCCGTCAGGGGCGTATGGGGTAGCCTGTGCCGGTTGAGGTAATACAAATGTTTGGGCACAGACCTTGCAGCGATCAGAAGTCAAAACCGTAACAGAGCGGCAAGTGTTGGTTAAGGTCTTCCTCCCGGCTGAATGTCTGGCCGCAGACCAGGCAGGCGGTATGGGTCAACCGGTGCCGGGTCAGAGTACCCCTCCGGCTGAACGCCTGGCCACAGGTTTCACAGTGATGGGATCGTTCGCCGGTATGAACCATCATGTGCCGGGTCAGAGTACCCCTCCGGCTGAACGCCTGGCCACAGGTTTCACAGCGATGGGATCGTTCGCCGGTATGAACCATCATGTGCTGGGTCAGAGCACCCCTCTGGCTGAACGCCAGGCCACAGGTTTCACAGCGATGGGATCGTTCGCCGGTATGAACCACCATGTGCTGGGTCAGATGATCCCTCCGGCTGAACGACTGGCCACAGGTTTCACAGCGATGGGGTCGTTCGTCGGTATGCGTTAGCCTGTGCCGGGCCAGAGTTTGCCTCTGGCTGAACGCCCGGCCACAGGTCTCACAGCGATGGGGGCGTTCGCCGGTATGCGTTAGCCTGTGCCGGGCCAGATTTTCCCTCTGGCTGAACGCCTGGCCACAGGTCTCACAGCGATGGGGGAGTTCGCCGGTATGCGTTAGCCCGTGCCGGATTAGATTACTTCTGTGGCTGAACGCCTGGCCACAGGTTTCACAGCGATGGGGTCGTTCGCCGGTATGCGTTAGCCCGTGCCGGGTCAGAGTAATCCTCTGCCTGAACGCCTGGCCACAGGTCTCACAGCGATAGGGTCGTTCGCCGGTATGAACCAGCATGTGTTGATTCAAACTGTATTGATTCCTGGTTTCCTTTCCACACTGATGACATCGGGGCATAGCAGGTCCCTCCTGGACAAAACAACAGTCTAGGTTATGGGCGGAGAAAAATCTTCAGTCAGCGCTGATTTTCACCGTCAAATACTCTGTATTGCGATTCTGGCCGGGGCTTCCGACACGATAATAGTACAACGACAAAACCCGGCACCGGTGCATGTGAGGAGGGAAAGAGCCTTCCAGTAGAAACAGCTATCGCCTGATATCATCGAAGAAAGGCCCCGAAACGGCAGCCCCGCCAGGGGCGTGCCGGTTCAGGTTATACCAATGTCCGTGCGCAGACCTCACAGCGACCGGACGTCAATACCGGCATGGGCCAATAAGTGTTGGTTTATATTACTCTTTCTCTACTCTGGTCGGCTGCATCTGACAGAATAACGTTCACCTGGAAACCGCCAGCCAGTCTCTTAACTGACTGGCTTTATCCCCATTGTTTCTTTTAGCTCTCGCTTTGAATATTCAGCGCCCGCCGCGTACGGCCGGAACTCAGATAGTCGGCAATATAGTCCTGAGAAATTTCACCGTTATAGCGGCCGTCCTCATCGACAATCGGCATCCAGCTGGTATTGCTCTCATACAGTTTCGACAGCACTACCCTCAGGTTGTCCTCGGCTTGGCCAGTGACGCGGAAGGGGTGCAGGCTGTCGGCACAGCTGCCGCTGGCGTTGCGCGCCTCCCGGCGCTTGACAAAACCCAGCGGCTTGCCGTCGTCGTCCACTACGGTAATGGCGCGAATATCGTTATCGTCCATGGTGCCGAAGGCTTCTGCCAGCGACGTGTTGCGGCGTACGGTAATGGTAGGCTGCTGGTCGGTGACGTCGCCCGCAGAGACTAACAGCAGGCGCTTCAGGGTGCGGTCCTGGCCCACAAAAGATCCGACAAACTCATTGGCGGGTTTCGCCAGCAGCTCGTCCGGGCTGGCACACTGGACAATGCGCCCCTGGCGGAAGACGGCGATGCGGTCGCCAAGCTTCAGGGCCTCATCGATATCGTGGCTAACCAGCATAACGGTTTTTTTCAGCGTCCGCTGCATCTCAAGGAACTGGTTCTGGATCACTTCACGGTTAATCGGGTCCACCGCATCGAAAGGTTCATCCATCAGCAGCACCGGCGGATCCGCCGCCAGAGCGCGGATCACACCGATACGCTGCTGCTGGCCACCGGACATCTCTTTCGGGTAGCGGTGAAGAAATTTCTTCGCATCCAGCGCTACCATCTCCATCAGCACCTGTGCGCGCGCTTTACAGCGTGCCTTGTCCCAGCCCAGCATTCTCGGCACCACGGTAATATTCTCTTCAATGGTCATGGTGGGGAACAAACCAATCTGCTGGATCACGTAGCCGATATTGCGGCGCAGGGTCACAGTGTCCATATCACTGGTATCTTCGCCGTTAATCAGGATTTTGCCGCTGCTCGGGGCAATCAGACGGTTAATCATCTTCAGGGTGGTGGTTTTACCGCAGCCGGAGGGCCCCAGCAGCACGCACATTTCACCTTCCGGGACATTCAGATTGACGTTATCAACGGCGTTAAAGGTCTGGCCGTTTTTCTGGGCGAACTGTTTAGTCAGATTTTCGAGTTTAATCATTAGCGAATCCCCTTAGGTGTCAGCACAATTTGCAGACTATGCAGTAACCAGTCGAGCACAATAGCCAATACACAAATCATCAGCGCACCGGAAATCAGCATACGAATATCGCTGCCGCCGATGCCATTCAGTAACAGCAGTCCCAGACCGCCCGCGCCGATCACGGCGGCGATGGCCATCACGCCGATATTCATCACCACGGCGGTGCGAATACCGCCGAAAATTACCGGCAGCGCCATTGGAATTTCCACCCAGCGCAGACGCTGCCAGAACGTCATGCCGATACCGCGTCCCGCTTCACGCAGGCCCGGCGGCAGGCTGTCCAGCGCCGTATGGGTATTACGGACGACAGGCAGCAGAGAATAAAAAAAGACGGCGGTGACCGCTGGCAGGGCACCAATACCCTGACCGATCAGCGAAAAGAGCGGAATCATCAGCCCGAACAGGGCGATAGACGGAATGGTCAGCACCAGCGTTGCCAGGCCAAGGACCGGTGTCGCCAGCCACTTATGGCGCACGATCAGAATCCCCAGCGGAACGCCGATAATAATCGCCAGGCCGACGGCAAGCAGTACCAGCCACAGGTGCTGGAAGGTTAACGTGGCGAGATAGCCCGCGTTATCCATCATATAGTGAAGGGTTTCCATCATCTCTCCTTACAGCAGGCCTTTGGCGTACAGAAAATCGCGGGCGACCTGCTGCGGTGACTGGTGGTCGATATCCACTTTCGCATTCAGGTCGGTGATGGTGTCGTTGTCCAGCAGGCCGGAGAGGGTATTCAGCGCCTCTTCCAGCCCCGGATTGGCCTCAAGGGTATCTTTACGTACCACAGGCGTGACAGCGTAACTTGGGAAGAAGCCTTTATCATCTTCCAGCACCTTCAGGTCGAAGCCTTTTACCCGCCCATCGGTGGTGTAGATCAGACCGGCATCAACAAAGCCGTCGCGAATGGCGTTATAGACCAGGCCGGGGTCCATCTGGCGAATTTGTGGGCGATCCAGCTCCATCTGGTAGGCTTCCTGCAACGGCTTCATCCCGTCACTGCGTCCGGCAAACTCCAGGTCCAGTCCCAGTAGCCAGTTCTTGTTCGGGTCGGTCTGGCGGATATGTTCGATCTTCGCCACCATCTCCGACATGGTGTTAATATTTTCCGCCTCTGCGCGCTTACGCTGCATGGCGAAGGCGTAGGTGTTATTCATGCTGGCCGGTTTCAGCCACACCAGACCGTGCTTCGCGTCCAGCCGCTTCACCGTGGCGTAAGACTCCTCAGGAGACATACGCTTGTTGATATGGTTAAAAATAATCAGGGACGTCCCGGTGTACTCCCAGGTCATATCGATCTGTTTATTGATCATCGCATTACGGGAAATGACCGTGGCGATATTGGTTTGCGGCTGGACCTGAAAGCCTTTTTTCTGCAGATACTGGACGGTCATGGCCGACAGAATATGCTGCTCGGTAAAGCTTTTGGTGGCGAGAATGAGCGGCGCGGCCAGTGCCTGGCTGCTGAACAGCACGCTGGCCGCCAGTGCGCCTAAAAGATATCTAAAACGTTTCATTACTGTACTTCCTGTTATCGTTATCGGGCTGTGTGTGGGCTAAGCAGACGGCCCAGTCCGGCCAGCAGCGTATCGAGGATCAGGGCGAACAGCGCGGTGGCCGCAGCGCCCAGGATCAGCGTCGGGAAATCGTTCAGATAGATGCCGGGGAAAATCAGCTCGCCGTAGCTGCTGGCACCAATGAGGAAGGCCAGCGGTGCGGTACCGACGTTAATGGCGGTGGCGATGCGAATACCGGAGAGGATCACCGGCCAGGCATTGGGAACTTCCACCTGACGCAGCCGCTGCCAGCGGGTCATGCCGATACCGTTCGCCGCTTCCAGCAGTGAAGGCGGTACGGAGCAGAGTCCGGCGTAGGTATTACGCACAATCGGCAGCAGCGAGGCGAGGAACAGGGCGATGATCGCCGGGGTGTCGCCAATCCCGATGACCACCATCGCCAGCGCCAGTACCGCCAGCGGTGGCAGCGTGTTGCCGACGTTAAAAATCTGCATCACATATTCGGCAACGCCGCGTGCGGCCGGTCGGCTGAGGAGAATACCGCTGGGAATACCGACCAGCAGCGCGAGGAACATCGAGCTGAACACCAGGATCAGGTGCTGCTGGCCCAGATAGATCAAATCCACTTTCCGTGCTGCAAGGGTATTGAGTCCGATACCCCAGGCCAGCAGGCCGAGCACGGCAATAATGGCCGCAATAAACAGCAGCGCGCGATTGAGGGGGGATGCTTGCATTGCAGTGTGTCTCCCTGTGTGCATGCGTTATAGCAACGGAAAAAACGTTGCCTGTTGTTATGCCATGTTGCGGCAGGGTGTTTTGACCTATAGCAAGGGGTCAGGAATCATTCCAGTTACTGGCAGAAATGAAGAGCGGGAAGATGCCGCGAAAACAGGGTGTTACGCCTTACAGGTTCCTGCATATGGCGATATGGTAAAGAATAATCTTAAAACGTTATTTTTGAAGTGACACTGTAACCAATGGGGTGGCCGGACAGATGCCCGGCCACAGGGGATTAACGGAACAGAGGCTTATCCGCTACAGGGATAAGCAACCGGCTCTGCCAGTCGTTGAGGGTTAACTGCGCGAGCTGGCCCAGCGCGGCGTAAAACGGGTGTTTTGCCTGCTGATGAAAGACCGAGAGAAAACGCCCTGACCACGGCAGGAGATGCCAGGCCAGCAGCTGGTCGCACTCGATATGACGTCCACTCTCAACGAGCCAGGCGGCCAGCAGCAGCAGCGTGCCGATATGGTCCTCCGGTTCGTTTTGTGTGGACGCGACGTCGATGGCCTGCTCGCGCATCCACTGACGCAGCGCCAGGGTTGAATCGCCGAACAGGACGGATTCACGATCCAGCCAGACGGAGCCCCAGGGCGGCGCAGGCAGGGCGTCCGGGCCGATAAACAGCCGCTGCCAGGCCGCCGGGAGCGGCTCTTCACCGGTGTGAGTGAAGCCGTCCGCCATCGGCTGCAACACCGATGTGGGCAGCGGCCAGGCTTCCTGCCAGCTTCCGTCGCGAAAAGCCGCAACGAGCGGCGCGGCCTCATCACGGTCGGGCGCAAAATAAAACAGCGCGCCCAGCGTACGCGCGGTAAGGGCAAATGGCACCTGCTCTTGCGTAATCATCCGGCTACCGCCATCCCGACGGTCATATGCAGACCATAGAACAGGCCGCGACCGATCAGCTCCCCGACGGTCACCAGCAACAGACCGACCAGCAGACTGGCGACCTGTGGCTGTTTACGCAGGATCAGCGGGCAGATCCAGCAGCCCAGGCCGGCGGCCAGCAGCAGTATGCGTGCGACCTGTAAGCCCGCATAGTCCGGCACCAGATCGCGGGCCTGCTGAACGGAACTCTGAATATCGCCGATGGCGCTACTTTGCATCATCACCACCGCAACCGTTGCCAGCAGCCCCAGCGCGCTCATCGTCGCGAAGATCTTGCCGTTAAACGGCACGTCGGCAATACGCAGCAGCAGGGTGGCGAACAGCGGGCCGACCAGCAGCACGCTCAGGAAGAAGGCGCTGGAGGTGTAGCCGTTATGCCAGGTCGGGACCGTGTCTATCTGATAAACCCGGGTCATCGCCAGCACAAAGAGCAGTCCCAGTACCATGCTGACGCCAAGCCAGATTTGCCCCATACGGGCCGGCATCTTGCCCAGAAACGCGACCAGCCACCAGAGTCCTCCCGCGGCGAAAAACAGCGATCCGCTGGCAATTTCGTTACTCAGCGCCGAGGCGCTGATGCGATTAAGCGAGTTAAAGGCGCGCAGCGGTGAACCGAGGTGGATAACCGAGGCCAGAAAGGCGATGCCCATCACCAGCCAGAGGAAAAACATTGTCCTGACAACCCGCTGGCGGGTTGCCGCATCGTCACGTAACGCGTACCAGCCGAGACCGGTAACGATCGTTGCACCAACCACGCCCTGGCCCAGGACGGTAAAGAGTACCAGCGGCCATTCATGCCATCCATTACCCATCTTAAACCTCCTGCGGATTGGCCAGGAAGCCGGTTGTATCCCCGCAGGGACGGCTATTGGCATTGGGTTTGATCACGATATTCGGGTGGGTAAAACGCGCCGACGGCAGCGGGGCGATCGCCGCCAGTTCACCGTGCGCTTTACGCAGCTCGTCGATAGGGCCGAAATCCAGCGCGCGCAATGGACAGGACTCGACGCAGACAGGCTTCTGCCCCTCTGCTACGCGGCTATGGCAACCGTCGCACTTGGTCATATGTCCTTTGGCAGCGTTGTACTGCGGCGCGCCGTACGGACAGGCCATATGGCAGTAGCGGCAGCCAATGCAGACATCTTCGTTGACCACCACAAAGCCGTCGTCACGTTTATGCATCGCGCCACTCGGGCAGACTTTGGTACAGGCCGGATCCTCACAGTGGTTACAGGAAATGGAGAGATAATAAGCAAAGACGTTCTGATGCCAGACGCCGTTATCTTCCTGCCAGTTACCGCCCGCGTATTCGTAAATACGACGAAAGCTCACATCGGGAGGTAAGTCTTTATAATCTTTACAGGCCAGCTCACAGGTTTTACACCCTGTGCAGCGGGCGGAATCAATAAAAAAGCCATACTGGGTTGTCATCGGCTACTCCTCAAACCTTCTCGATTTCCACCAGATTGGTGTGCTGTGGGTTACCCTTCGCTAAAGGAGAAGGTCGGTGGGTGGTAAGCGTGTTCACGCAGGCACCGTGGTCGATACGATCCCCATCCATTTTGGCGTCGTGCCAGGCACCCTGACCCATAGCGCTGACGCCGGGCATAATGCGTGGAGTGACTTTGGCCGGGATACGTACCTCACCGCGCGCGTTAAAGACGCGAACCATATCGCCATTGGCGATCCCACGTTTTTGCGCATCGATTGGGTTAAGCCACACTTCCTGGCGACAGGCGGACTGCAGCACGTCAACGTTGCCGTAGGTGGAGTGAGTTCGGGCTTTATAGTGGAAGCCGAAAAGTTGTAGCGGGAAGGTGCTGCGCTGCGGATCGTCCCAGCCTTCAAAGGTTGAGGCGTAAACCGGCAGCGGGCTGATAGTTTCATCTTTTTCCAGCTCCCAGCTGGCGGCAATCTCAGCAAGCCTGCTGGAGTAGATTTCGATTTTACCTGACGGTGTTTTCAGCGGGTTGGCTTCAGGGTCGTCGCGGAATTTCTTATAGGCAACAAAGTGGCCGTTCGGATCTTTACGCTTGTAAATGCCCATTTTTTTCAGCTCTTCGTAACCCGGCAGCGCCGGATCTTTGGCCTGCATTTTCGTGTAGAGGTACTGCAGCCACTCGGCCTGGGTGCGGCCTTCGGTAAAGCGCTGATGCACGTCGTCGCCGAGGCGTTTTGCCACTTCGCTCATAATCCAGTAAATCGGCTTACGTTCGAACTTCGGCGTGGTAACAGGCTGTAGGAAAATCAGATAGCCCATATTCCCGGCGTAGTCGTTGGGAATAATGTCTTCCTGCTCAACGGTCATCAGATCCGGCAGCAGAATATCGGCGTAGCGGGCAGAGGAGGTCATAAAGTTCTCAATGACCACAATCATTTCGCACTTGCTGTCATCCTGCAGGATTTCATGCGTCTTATTGATTTCCGAATGCTGGTTAACAAGCGCATTACCGGCGTAGTTCCAGATAAACTTAATCGGCACGTCCAGCTTGTCTTTGCCGCGCACGCCGTCGCGGGCGGCGGTCATTTCCGCACCGCGCGAAATCGCGTCGGTCCAGCTAAAGCAGGAAATTGCCGTTTTCACCGGATTAGGCGGGATCGGCATACGCTCGATAGTGATGGTATAGGTTGATTCACGCGCGCCGCTGTTACCGCCGTTGATACCCACGTTGCCGGTCAGAATCGGCAACATGGCGATGGCGCGGGCGGTTAATTCCCCGTTGGCCTGACGCTGCGGTCCCCAGCCCTGGCAGATATAGGCCGGTTTCGCCGAGCCAATCTCACGGGCCAGCTTAACGATACGGTCTACCGGAATACCGGTAATACGCGACGCCCACTGCGGCGTTTTTGCTATGCCGTCATCTCCCTGGCCCTGGATCCAGGCTTTGTAATGGCCGTTAGCCGGGGCGCCTTCCGGGAGGGTTTTCTCATCGTAGCCGACGCAGTATTTATCGAGAAACGCCTGATCGACGAGATTTTCATCAATCATCACCCAGGCCAGACCGGCGACCAGCGCGGCGTCGGTACCGGGACGGATCGGCAGCCATTCGTCTTCGCGGCCGGCAGCGGTATCCGTATAGCGCGGGTCAATGACGATCATTCTGGCGTTAGAACGTTCGCGGGCCTGTTCGAGGAAATATGTGATGCCACCGCCGCTCATGCGGGTTTCCGCCGGATTATTACCGAACATCACCACCAGTTTGGTGTTTTCAATATCCGAGGTGCTGTTACCCTCGTTAGACCCGTAGGTATAGGGCATCGCGCAGGCGATCTGCGCGGTACTGTAGGTGCCGTACTGATTCAGCGATCCGCCGTAGCAGTTCATCATACGGGTGATCATCGAGCCAGACGGCGAGGAGCGGGTAATATTGCCGCCGACAATCCCTGATGAGTAGTTAACGTAGACCGACTCGTTGCCGTAAGTGTCGACGGTACGTTTAAGGCTGGCGGCAATGGTATCCAGCGCCTCCTGCCAGCTGATGCGCTCAAACTTGCCTTCACCACGTTTGCCCACCCGCTTCATCGGGTAATTCAGTCGGTCCGGATGATTGATACGGCGGCGGATCGAGCGTCCACGCAGGCAGGCACGAACCTGGTGATTGCCATAGATATCGTCACCGGTGTTGTCGGTTTCGACCCAGCTGACTTCATCATCTTTAATATGAAAGCGCAGGGCGCAGCGACTGCCGCAGTTAACGGAACAGGCACCCCAGACGATACTGTCCTGACTTCCCTGGGTTGCCTGCTGTATCGCCGCTGCAGCACTCCTGAGACCAAAGGGTAAAGATAACCCGCCTGCGGCCAGTGCCAGCGACCCTATCGCCGTCGATTTGACGAGGGTTCGCCGACTGATGCCGCCGGGTTGTGGTTGATTTGACATTGCATACTCCGGGAATAGTTATTACGGAAAATCATTTAGGATAGTTATTAGAATGTCCCTAATGATTAGCCGGATATTGCCCAGTAAGGAGTAAGCAAAGTTTATTCTGAGTCAAAGAGAGGGGCGATCCCCCGATAAACGGGGGATATATCAAGTATTACTGTGATCCAGCGTCGGCATTATTCTGAGTCGGGGTGTCTGAACTGCGGGTGTAGAGGATTTTGTGGGTGTCGTTCGCACAGTGTCCAACAACCTGCGCACCAGCCTGGTCAGCCTGATCGTTCGGAACAATCGTCAGGCTAAAACCGCTTTCCGGCACGCCGTTATTAATAATTCTCTGCTGAATATCGTTTCTGACATTTTCGCATGAGGACGGTGCCGCCAGTGCAGATACAGAGGCGACGGATAAAAGTGCAGCCAGCCAGTATGTTGTTTTCATGATTGACTCCTTGTATCAGGTCGGTGATAAAAGCGTAGCACGACTAGTGTAAACAATTGTATTCCCTATAATGACTGAGAGAATTCCCGAAAACAGGAACCCTTTGTGAAGACATTTATGATCCCCGTCGCCCTGGCGATTGTTCTGGCTGGCTGTGACGATGCCTCCGAGCCGCGCGCCTTTACGCCAGAGATGGCCAGTTTCTCCAATGAATTTGACTTCGATCCGCTACGCGGCCCGGTAAAAGATTTTAGCCAGACGCTGATGAACGAAAAGGGCGAAGTATCACGCCGCGTGAGCGGATCGCTCTCCGCAGAGGGCTGTTTCGATCAGCTGGAGTTCCACGATCTGGACAACAATGCCGACGTTTCTCTGGTGCTCGATGCCAACTACTATCTGGATGCGGAAACCCGCGAAAAGCGCCTGCGCTTACAGGGTAAATGTCAGCTGTCCGCGCTGCCTGCCGCCGGTGTGGAGTGGGAAACGGATGATAACGGTTTTGTTATTACCGCCCGCAGCAAAGATTCACAGGTTAACTACCGCTACGACGACGAAGGCTATCCGCTGGGGAAAAATACCGTCAGTGAGGATAACCAGCTTTCCGTCGAGGCGACACCCTCAAAAGATAAACGTAAAAAACTCGACTATACCGCCGTCAGCCTGCTGAACAACAAACCATTAGGCAATGTGACTCAGCGCTGCGAATACGACCGCCATGCTAATCCGCTAAGCTGCGAGCTTAAGATTGTCGATAACAGCGTAACCCCGCCGGTCGCACGGAATTACACCATCAAAAACACCATCAACTATTACTGAGCCGTCGGTTTAAGCAGGCTTGTACCTGGCGTTTTATGCGCCGCCAGGTACTGGTGCTGGAAAATGCACATACGGATCGTGTTGCGGTATTCACCGTTAATAAAGAATTCGTGAATCAGTTCACCTTCGGTCATAAAGCCCAGCTTGCGGTAAATATGCACCGCTTTCTCATTCTCTTTATCCACGATCAGATAGAGCTTATACAGGTTAAGCACCGTAAAGCCATAGTCCATGGCCAGCCGCGCGGCGCGTGACGCAAGTCCTTTGCCCTGATGCTCCGGGGAAATGATTATCTGAAACTCGGCCCGGCGGTGGACATGATTAATTTCCACCAGCTCGACCAGTCCTGCCTTTTCGCCATTGCACTCGACAACAAAACGCCGCTCGCTCTGATCGTGAATATGCTTATCGTAGAGGTCGGAAAGCTCCACAAAGGCTTCGTAAGGTTCTTCAAACCAGTAGCGCATAACGCTGGCGTTATTATCGAGCTGGTGAACAAAGCGCAGATCTTCTCGCTCAAGCGGGCGGAGTTTGACTGTCAGGGCGTCATCCATGGGAAGTCCTTACTTGAAGTAGGGTGCAGCAGGCCCGAACGGACCTGCCGCTGAGAAATTACGGGTTGATCTTACGACCGGTGCTGCGGTCAAGGCAGCGCAAGGTATTGGGTTCCCAGTATGCGTTGATATTGGCACTCTGTTCACATTTATCGCGGGCATCAAAAGCCACGTCGGCTTTATCAAACTCTTTTTCCGTACGTTTGTTCACTTTCTGACGCAGGTTGCGCGTGTCATCCCACTGCTCCTTGTCCATCGCCGCATTCTGACGGCTCTGTGCGCTGTCGCCGGACTCAATAATGAGTTTATCAGTTCGGGCGGAAGCAGAAGCGGTGTACACGATGGCACCCAGCGTCAGCATTGCCGTCAGGCACAGGCGTTTGCTAAGTGTAATTTTCATTGCAATATCCTTATGGAGGAGAAAACGGTTAACACACAACTAAGTGTATAACAATCCACCGTTCCGGCATACCTGCTCCGGGAGAATGGACAGCCTGGGATAATTATCGCGTATCATGCCTGAACAATGCTTCACAAAGAGTGAAAAAATGCTGAAAACAACATTACTTTTCTTTGCCACTGCGCTGTGTGAAATCATCGGCTGCTTTTTACCCTGGCTATGGCTAAAACGGGGGGCATCCTGGCTGCTGCTAATCCCGGCGGGCATTTCGCTGGTGCTTTTTGTCTGGCTATTAACCCTGCATCCTGCGGCCAGCGGCAGGGTGTACGCCGCCTACGGCGGGGTGTATGTCTGCACGGCGCTGGTGTGGTTAAGAGTGGTCGACGGCGTCAAACTCAGCCCCTATGACTGGGCAGGCGCACTGGTCGCGCTGTGCGGGATGCTGATCATTGCCGCCGGTTGGGGACGCGCATAACGGATCTGAAGGGCTGCGTTTTGTGATCGAGCGCGGCTTTTTCAATTAAATAACTTGTATGGTAGTAGCTCAGTTGGATAAATTTCCTGCATCACATTCAAAGATGTAAGGGAAATTTATGAAAATTGTTGGGGCTGAAGTCTTTGTTACCTGCCCGGGACGTAACTTTGTCACGCTGAAAATTACCACCGATGAGGGGCTTGTCGGGCTGGGGGATGCGACCCTTAACGGTCGCGAGCTGTCGGTTGCATCCTACCTGAAGGATCATCTTTGCCCTCAGTTGATCGGCCGTGATGCGCACCGTATCGAAGATATCTGGCAGTTCTTCTACAAAGGAGCCTACTGGCGTCGCGGGCCGGTCACCATGTCGGCCATTTCCGCTGTGGATATGGCGCTGTGGGATATCAAAGCCAAAGCGGCCGGAATGCCGCTGTACCAGCTGCTGGGCGGTGCATCGCGCGAAGGGGTAATGGTCTATTGCCACACCACCGGCCATACCATTGACGATGTGTTGGAGGATTATGCCCGCCATAAAGAGATGGGGTTTAAGGCGATCCGTGTCCAGTGCGGCGTGCCGGGAATGAAAACTACCTACGGGATGGCAAAAGGCAAAGGCCTGGCGTATGAACCAGCCACCAAAGGCCAGTGGCCGGAAGAGCAGCTTTGGTCGACGGAAAAATACCTCGATTTCACGCCGAAGCTATTTGACGCCGTGCGTAACCGCTTTGGCTTTAACGAGCACCTGCTTCACGATATGCACCACCGGCTGACGCCTATAGAAGCCGCGCGTTTCGGTAAAAGCATTGAAGAATTCCGTATGTTCTGGATGGAAGATCCGACCCCGGCAGAGAACCAGGCGTGCTTCCGTCTGATCCGCCAGCATACGGTGACGCCGATTGCGGTCGGGGAAGTGTTTAACAGCATCTGGGACTGCAAGCAGCTGATTGAAGAACAGCTAATCGACTATATCCGCACCACCATTACTCACGCCGGGGGCATTACCGGCATGCGGCGCATCGCTGATTTCGCCTCTCTCTATCAGGTGCGTACCGGGTCGCACGGTCCGTCGGATCTGTCGCCGATATGCCATGCGGCAGCGCTGCACTTCGACCTGTGGGTGCCAAACTTTGGCGTTCAGGAATATATGGGTTACTCCGAGCAGATGTTGGACGTCTTTCCGCACAGCTGGCGCTTCGATAACGGCTATATGCATCCTGGCGAGAAGTCGGGCCTGGGCATCGAATTTGACGAAAAGCTGGCGGCGAAATATCCGTACGACCCGGCCTACCTGCCGATCGCCCGTCTTGAAGACGGCACGCTCTGGAACTGGTAACGGGCTGAAGACACCTGAAACTAAAATAAACCTCTTACTCAGGAAAAACTTTATGGTCAGTTCAGTTGATATTCATAATACCGTCGATAAGACACCAGTGATCCGCCGGGTAGCGACGGCTTCTGCTATTGGTACCGCCGCTGAATATTATGATTTCTTTGCTTACGGCACCGCCGCAGTTCTCTTCTTTGGGCATCTGTTTTTCCCCAGCAGTGACCCGCTGATAAGTACCCTGGCAGCCTTCGCTACTTATGCAGTGGGTTTTCTGGCCCGCCCGCTTGGTGGCATTGTGTTTGGTCATATCGGCGATAAAGTCGGCAGAAAGAAGGCGCTGGTCATCACTATTTTGATCGTGGGTCTTGGCACTTTCTGTATCGGGCTCTTGCCGACCTACGAAAAAATAGGGATTTGGGCGCCGGTCCTGCTGATTTTGATCCGCATCCTCCAGGGATTTGGCGTCGGAGGTGAGCAGGCAGGTGCGGTGCTTATGACCGCAGAGTACTCGCCTGCACAACGCCGCGGTTTCTTTTCCAGTTGGGTACAGATTGGCGCGCCGACCGGTTTTCTGCTGCCAATGGCGCTGTTTGCCATCCTCAATATGACGCTGTCAGAAGAAGCGATGATGGACTACGGCTGGCGCATACCCTTCCTGCTCAGCGCACTGCTGGTGATTGTTGGCCTGTTTATTCGTCTGCGTATTGATGAGTCGCCGGTCTTTGCCCAGATCCGTGAAACAAAAGCGGCCGAGTCGCGCCCGGTGGTTGAGGTGTTGCGCGATTATCCCGGTCTGGTGGTGAAAGGCGTTTGCGCCAAACTGATTGAAGCTTGCGCTTTTGCCATGTTCACCGTGATTGTGCTGGCCTACGGAAAAGCCAACGGTCTGAATGCTAACTGGCTGATGGATGCCATGATCGTTGCAGTATTGCTGGAGATTATTGCCATACCGGCGATGGGGGCGCTAAGCGACAAAGTGGGTCGTAAGCCGGTCTATATCGCAGGTGCACTGCTGCAGGTTATCGCGATTGTGCCGTTCTTCCTGGCGATCAATCAGGACAGCTACTGGCTTACTCAGCTGGCGATGATTCTGGTGATCACCTTTGGTCACAGTATGTGCTATGCACCACAGGCCTCCTGGTTCCCTGAACTCTTCCCAACCCATATTCGCTGTAGCGGCATTGCACTGATCTGGCAAATGGGGTCGTTAATTGGTAGCGGCGTGCTGGGTCTGGTGGCGGTAAAAATTCTGCAAATGACCGACGGGCATTACTACGGTATGGCGGCCTACGTCATCGTGCTTGGAGTTATCTCGATTATTGGTCTCGTCGCAATGCCGGAAACGGCCCCGAAAAGGCGTAATGGTAAAGAATACCAGTCCTGGGGGCATGAATAATGAAAAGCATCGTTATTAAGCAACCCAATCAGCTCGTTATTGAAGATCGTCCGCTGCCGCAACCGGCCCCAGGCGAGGTGCGGGTTAAAATCTCGCTGGCCGGAATTTGCGGGTCAGACAGCCATATTTATCGCGGACATAATCCGTTTGCGAAATACCCGCGTGTGATCGGACATGAGTTTTTCGGTGTGATTGACGCCGTGGGTGAGGACGTAGCGACGGATCGCATCGGCCAGCGTGTCAGTGTCGATCCGGTGATCAGCTGCGGTCATTGCTATCCCTGTTCCATCGGCAAACCGAATGTCTGCACCTCGCTGGTAGTACTGGGCGTGCATCGTGACGGCGGCTTTAGTGAGTTCGCCGTGGTGCCGGAGAAAAATGCCTGGCAAATCCAGGCGGCTATCCCGGATGAGTCTGCTGTCATGATCGAGCCGTTCACCATTGCGGCTAACGTCACCGGTCAGGTAAACCCCACGGAGAATGATGTTGCGCTGATTTATGGCGCGGGTCCAATGGGGCTGACCACCGTACAGGCGCTAAAAGGCGTGTACGGCGTGAAGCAGGTTGTTGTGGTCGATCGCATTGAAGAGCGGCTGACGATGGCGACCAAAAGCGGTGCCGACCTGGTGATTAACAACAACGAGCAGTCGCTTGCAGCGACGCTGGAAGAGAAGGGCATTAAGCCGACGCTGATTGTCGATGCAGCCTGTCATCCCTCGATTCTCCAGGAAGCCGTCTCACTTGCTTCTCCGGCGGCGCGGATTGTCATTATGGGCTTTTCCAGCGAGCCTTGCAGTGTTGTCCAACAGGGCATTACCGGCAAAGAGCTGACGATTTTTTCCTCGCGGCTGAACGCGAACAAATTCCCGGTAGTTATCGACTGGCTGGCGCGCGGCCTTATCGATCCGGCAAAACTGGTTACCCATAAATTCAGGTATCAACACGTAACGGACGCGATCGCGCTGTTTGAAACGGATCGGCGTCGCTGTTGCAAGGTGTTATTAACCTTCGGCAGTTAATAATAATTAAATGCGAGTTTTGCGGTACGCATCTTACCTTTTGAGAACGCTACTATGACGCAAGTAAAAACTGAAAGAAGCACCGGCGATCTGGTGAAGGCAGCCGTATCCGGCTGGTTAGGGACCGCGCTGGAATTTATGGACTTCCAGCTTTATTCCCTGGGGGCCGCGCTGGTCTTCCACGAAATATTTTTCCCGGAACAATCAGCCGCCATGGCCTTAATTCTGGCGATGGGAACTTACGGTGCCGGTTATATTGCGAGGATCGTCGGTGCCTTTATCTTTGGTAAAATGGGCGACCGTATCGGACGCAAAAAAGTGCTCTTTATTACCATCACCATGATGGGGATCTGTACCACATTGATTGGCGTACTGCCGACCTATGCGCAGATTGGGATTTTTGCGCCGGTTCTGCTGGTGACGCTGCGTATTGTGCAGGGACTGGGCGCTGGGGCGGAGATTTCCGGGGCCGGAACCATGCTGGCGGAGTACGCACCTAAGGGCCGCCGCGGGATTATATCTTCTCTGGTCGCCATGGGCACCAACTGCGGCACCCTTAGCGCAACGGCAATCTGGGCGGTGATGTTCTTTGCTCTGGATCGTGAAGAGCTGGTGGCCTGGGGCTGGCGTATCCCGTTCCTCGCAAGCGTCGTGGTAATGATTTTCGCCATCTGGCTGCGTATGAACCTGAAAGAGAGCCCGGTATTCGAGCATGTCAGCGACGGCGAAACCGCACCGGCACACCAGGCCCCGGAAGAAACGACGCTGGGCGCGATGTTCAGCAGCAAATCTTTCTGGCTGGCGACCGGCCTGCGTTTTGGTCAGGCGGGAAATTCCGGACTTATTCAGACCTTCCTTGCCGGATATTTAGTCCAGACGCTGCTGTTCGATAAAAGTATTCCAACCGATGCGTTAATGATTAGCTCCATTCTTGGCTTTATTACCATCCCGCTGCTGGGCTGGATATCGGATAAGATCGGGCGGCGCATTCCTTATATTGTTATGTGTATTACCGCGATAGTGCTGGCATATCCGACGCTGGCGATCATTATGGATAAGTCATATAGCCCCGGCATTATTATGGCGTCGATTATTATTATTCATAATATCGCGGTGCTGGGCCTGTTCGCGCTGGAAAACATCACCATGGCGGAGATCTTCGGCGCACGTAATCGCTTTACGCGAATGGCGATTTCGAAAGAAATGGGTGGGCTGGTGGCGGTCGGTTTTGGCCCGGTACTGGCGGGGATCTTCTGCAATATGACCGGGTCCTGGTGGCCAATCCTGGCGATGATTATTGCTTACTCCTGTATCGGCCTGCTCTCGGCCTGGCTGATGCCGGAAGTCTGCGACCGTGACCTTGAGATTCTGCAGGACGCTGCGGAACCTCGCGTCGTTGAAGGGGCAGGCGCGCGTGATTTCGCCTGATCTCAGAAGCGTATACGAAAGCCCTGAGTGGGCTTCCGTTACATTTAGTTACCATTCTAGTTGATGTAGTCAACAAATGCTGTCGCAAGTCAAAGTGTGATTTGTGGCGCGACCTAGTCTGTTGATACACCGTTTCATGCAATCAATAAGAGTCTTTATTATGGAAAATCCGCTTCTTACGGCGAAAGCCATTCTGCCGACATATTCTCGTTCAGGCCTGATTCCACGTATCGTCCATCTGGGCTTTGGCGCATTTCACCGTGCGCATCAGGCAGTCTATGCTGACATCCTTGCCGCCTCTCATGCCAGCGATTGGGGTTATACCGAAGTCAATCTGATTGGCGGTGAACAACAGATAGCCGATCTGAAACAGCAGGACAATCTCTATACCGTGGCGGAAATGTCCGCTGACGCCTGGACCGCGCGGGTTGTGGGCGTGGTGAAGCAGGCGCTACATGTCCAGGTCGATGGTCTGGACGCGGTGTTCGGCAAAATGTGCGAGCCGCAGGTGGCGATTGTCTCCCTGACCATCACCGAGAAGGGCTACTGTCACTCACCGGCAAGCGGGGAACTGATGCTCGATCATCCGTTAATCGTGGCCGACCTTGCCACGCCCCAGCAGCCGACGTCGGCCGTTGGCGTGGTGGTTGAGGCGCTGGCACGGCGTAAAGCGGCCGGACTCCCTGCTTTTAGCGTGATGTCCTGCGACAATATGCCGGAAAATGGCCACGTCACGCGCAATGTTATCAGCGCCTATGCGCGAGCGCGGGATGCGGAACTGGGCGAGTGGATTGTGAAAAATGTCACTTTCCCCTCCACAATGGTTGACCGCATTGTGCCGGCAGTCACGGCAGAGACGTTGGATAAAATCGCCCAGCTTACCGGTGTGCACGACAGCGCCGGTGTGGCCTGTGAACCTTTTCGCCAGTGGGTGATTGAAGACAATTTTGTTGCCGGTCGTCCGGCATGGGAAAAGGCCGGTGCCGAGCTGGTCGCCGACGTGGTGCCGTTTGAAGAGATGAAACTGCGGATGCTTAACGGTAGCCACTCTTTCCTGGCGTACCTTGGTTATCTTGCGGGCTATCAGCATATTAACGACTGTATGGACGACGCGAACTACCGCACGGCGGCGCGCGCCCTGATGATTGACCAGCAGGCTCCGACCCTGAAAGTGAAGGGGGTCGATCTCGATAATTATGCGGATATGCTGATTGCGCGGTACAGCAACCCGGCGCTGCGTCACCGTACCTGGCAGATTGCGATGGACGGCAGCCAGAAGCTGCCCCAGCGTATGCTGGACTCGGTGCGCTGGCATCTGGCGAAGGGCAGTGATTTCTCGCTGCTGGCGCTGGGTATTGCCGGGTGGATGCGCTATGTCGGCGGCGTTGACGAGCAGGGCGCGGCGATTGAGGTCAGCGATCCGCTGCTGGTCACCCTTCAGCAGGCGGTGCAGCAAAGCGCAGAAGGGGAAGCGCGTGTGCTGGCGCTGCTGAGCATAGAGGCGATTTTTGGCAACGAACTGCCGCATGAGAAGACGTTTGTCGGTCAGGTTACGCAGGCGTATCTGCAACTGCTGAAGAACGGGGCGAAAGCAACGGTTGCGGCCTGGGCCGCTGCGCGCTGAACAAACGGTCATGAATGCCGTCCGTGGCGGCATTCATTTCGCTTAGTGCAGGCCAAGCGGCCAAGCCGAATCAGTTCTGTTGGCTCAAACTGGCCTTAACAGCCTTCTACTTCAACGGCTTTTAGCCCCACGCACCTGCTCAGGGTTCATGCCATCGGCATGAATGGCGGTGATTTTACCCGTTTGGCCGGTACCGTTAATCATCACGCGTGTACCAGTAGTAATAGAATTACGGTTACGATCGTATATCATCATGATGTTTCTCCTGACAAGCTTCCCGCTACTCCCCCGGAAAAAGAAACGACTTCCGGTAACGGACTGAGTATAAACACGCCTTCTAACGGAGATTATTTTGTGCTCGATCAATCATTGCGGATTTACAAAACCTGACAGCAATACAGCTGCGATAAATCAATTGACCCTTATTTGCCATTCTTAATAATTTACCTTGCTTATGGTTTAGCCTGTGTTTGATTTTCCGGTGTTATTGTCTGGACAGTGAAATATCAATGAGATAAAGGAGTGCAGGCTATGTATAAAAAAATATTGATGCCGGTCGATGTTTTCGAAATGGACTTAAGCGATAAGGCGATTCGTCATGCGGAGTATCTTGCCCGGGCAGACGAAGGTGAGATTACGCTGGTTAATATTCTGCCTGCCAGTGGCAATGCAATCCTGCGCGGCTTTGCCTCGGATATCAAAAAGTTTGAAGAGTATATGAAGAATGAGTCTGCGCGGAAAATGCGGGAGCTTTCACGGCTGTTTAAACTGCCGACGGAGCGTATTCATACCGAGGTGCGTGTTGGCAACGTACGCGACCAAATTATGACGATAACCAAAGAGCAGGCGTTCGATGTCATTGTTATCGGCTCGCGTAAACCCGGGATATCCACCCACCTGCTGGGCTCGAATGCCGAATCCGTATTGCGCTATGCCAGCGTGCCGGTGCTGGTTGTCCGCTAACCCACGTTGCGCCTGACCCTCTGGTGAGGCGCTTTTCCGCTTATTCTTCGCTAAACCACTCGCGATTTTCCTGACGGATCAGCTGCACCGATTCGCCAATTTCCTGCAGATGGCGGGTCATGGCCTGCTCAACGGCATCTTCGTCACGCTTTTCCAGGCCGGCGAAAATATCCTGATGCTGACGCAGTAGCATTTCCGGTGGCGACACATGATCGAGACTCATATAGCGTACCCGGTCAATGGTGGCCTTAATATTCTCGATGGTATCCCACGCCAGCTGGCAATCGGCAATCTGAGCCAGCTTCTGATGAAATTCATCGTCGAGCAAAAAGAAATCATTTAGTTGCTTACGGTCGATGGCAATACGTTGCTGATGGAGATTTTGCTCCAGCTGGTAGCACTGACTGTCATTAATTAAGCTGGCTGCCCGACGCACAACCGCACATTCGATCGCCTGGCGCACAAAGCAGCCGTTGCGGACCTGACTCATGGATATTTTATTCACATAGCTGCCGCGCTGGGGGCGGATCTGAATAAGACCGTTCTCAGCAAGCTTAATAAAGGCTTCGCGCACGGGCTGACGTGAAACATCAAAACGCACGGAAACTTCTTTTTCCGACAGTGGCGTTCCAGGAGGAATTAAACAGTGCACAATATCCCGGCGCAAAATGCGATAAATCTGCTGATTGACGGGTTGTGTTGGATTAAGTTGCGTTTCGGCGGCCATTGGTTCTTCTTGTTAGCGACTCAGGTTAAATAGGGTACTCTTTTTTTGCCTCTCAGCCTATACCCGGCCCGCAGGCCGGGCAGGGAAATATCAGCCCTTACGATGAACGCTAAGGCCAGCCCAGGTCTGGCTAACCGGCATCATCTCCACGGTATTGATATTGACGTGTGGCGGCAGGGTAGCGACCCACCAGACGGCCTCAGTCACATCTTCCGGGGTCAGTGCATTGGTGTTTTCGTAGGTTTTATCCACTTTGTCATCGTCGCCTTTGAAGCGCACATTGGAAAACTCTGTGCCGCCGACCAGGCCTGGCTCAATATCGGTCACCCTGATGGCGGTGCCATGCAGGTCGGTGCGCAGATTGAGGCTGAATTGACGAACAAAGGCTTTAGTGGCGCCGTAAACGTTGCCGCCCGCATAAGGCCAGCTACCGGCGGTGGAACCGATATTGATCACATGACCGCGGTTGCGCTCTACCATCCCCGGCAGCACGGCGCGGGTCATATAGACCAGACCTTTATTGTTAGTGTCGATCATATCTTCCCAGTCTTCCACGCTGGCCTTATGTGCTGGCTCAAGGCCCAGTGCCAGGCCGGCATTATTTACCAGCAGATCGATGTCACGCCATGCCGCAGGCAAAGAGGTGAGGGCTTGGTTGATGGCGGTGCGGTTGCGCACGTCCAGCTGCAGCGTCAGCACGCTATCGCCCAGCTCATCCTTCAGCGCCTGTAGCCGCTCATGACGGCGTCCCGTGGCGATGACTTTATGTCCGTTTGCCACGAAACGGCGGGTGATGCTCTCGCCAAAACCAGCGGTTGCGCCGGTAACCAGAATAATCATCTCACTGTTCCTCAACGTTTTTTGTGTGGTATTACCATAGCATGCGTTACCTGTTGGGGGTAACGGAACTTAAGTGTGGCAAAGAAACGCATCTTGCGTGTGTAATATATGCTGCCGCCGTTGGCCGGAGTAATCATTGCTATGTATCAAGGGGTTGCCATAATCTAAAAAGAACGCATTCTCAGGAGTCTTCTATGTCTGCCAGCAACCCCTTTTTAACCGCCAGCCCGCTGCCGTATCAGGCACCGCCTTTTGATCTTATCGATGACGATAGTTACCGTCCCGCTTTTGATGAGGGGATCCGCCGCAAGCGTGCGGAGATTGCTGCGATTGTCAGCAACCCGGCACCGGCAGATTTCACCAATACCATCGAGGCGCTCGAGAAAAGCGGGGAGATCCTGACGCGCGTCACCAGCGTCTTTTTTGCAATGACCTCCGCCCACACTAACGACAGGCTTCAGGTGCTGGATGAACTGTTCTCGGCTGACCTGGCCACGCTTGCCAATGATATCTATCTCAGCGCTCCGCTGTTTGCCCGGGTGAATAGCGTCTGGCAGCAGCGCCATTCGCTCGGTCTGGACGCTGAGTCTCTGCGTCTGCTTGAGGTTATCTATCAGCGTTTTGAACTGGCGGGCGCGCGACTGGGCGATGCGCAAAAAGATGAGCTAAAAGCGCTGAATACCGAATTGGCGACTCTGATCAGCCAGTTTAACCAGCGCCTGCTGGCTGCGGACAAAAGCAGTGGGCTGGTAGTGGATTATCGCCATCAACTTGATGGACTCAGCGCGGAAGAGATTGAAGCCGCCGCCGCCACCGCGCAGGATAAAGGCCTGAGCGATTGCTGGCTGCTCCCGCTACTCAATACCACGCAGCAGCCGTCGCTGGCATCGCTGCAGAATCGCCAAGTTCGCGAGAATCTGTTCAGAGCCAGCTGGACGCGGGCTGAAAAAGGCGATGCCAGCGATACCCGGGCAATCGTCCTGCGGCTGGCGCAGATCCGCTCCCGTCAGGCCGCTCTTCTGGGCTATGCGGATTTTGCCAGCTGGAAAATTGCCGATCAGATGGCGAAAACCCCGCAGGCGGCGCTGAACTTTATGCGTCAGATCGCCCCGGCTGCAAGAGGCCGTGCCGAACGTGAACTGGCGGATATTCAGCATCTTATCGACAGCCAGCAGGGTAATTTTAGCGCCGAAGCCTGGGACTGGCCGTACTATGTGGAGCAGGTTCGGCTGGCGCGTTATGCGCTGGATGAGTCGCAAATCAAACCCTGGTTTACTCTCGACCGAGTACTCACCGAGGGGGTGTTCTGGAGTGCGTCGCAGCTCTTCGGTCTGCGCTTTGTCGAACGTTTCGACATCCCGTGCTGGCACCCCGATGTCAGAGTCTGGGAAATCTTTGATGTCGACGGTGCCGGTCTGGCCCTGTTCTATGGCGACTTTTTTGCCCGTGACTCCAAGGGGGGCGGTGCCTGGATGGGAAACTATGTTGAACAATCGACGCTGTCTGGCACCCGTCCGGTAATCTACAACGTCTGCAATTACCAGAAACCTGCCGCAGGACACAGCGCCCTGATCTCCTGGGATAATGTGGTTACCCTGTTCCACGAATTTGGTCATACGCTCCACGGCCTGTTTGCCAGCCAGCGCTATGCGACGCTTTCCGGTACCAACGCGCCGCGCGATTTTGTTGAGTTCCCGTCGCAGATTAACGAACACTGGGCCAGCCATCCCGAGGTGTTTAACCGCTATGCACGACACCATCAGACCGGCGAGCCGATGCCGGAAGCGCTGCGGGAGAGTATGCTGCGTGCCAGTCATTTCAATAAAGGCTATGAGATGACCGAACTGCTGAGCGCGGCGCTGCTGGATATGAACTGGCACAGCCTGACGCCGGAAAATGCGCCGCAGGATGTCAGGGCCTTTGAGGCTGAGGCGATTCGGCGTGAAGGTCTGGATCTTGCGACGGTGCCGCCGCGTTATCGCAGCAGCTATTTCGCCCATATTTTTGGCGGTGGCTATGCGGCGGGTTATTACGCCTATCTGTGGACTCAGATGCTGGCGGACGACGGTTTTCAGTGGTTTGTCGAGCAGGGCGGACTGAACAGGGAGAACGGCCAGCGCTTCCGCGAGGCGATCCTTTCCCGTGGCAACAGCGTCGATCCTGAAGCGCTTTATCGCGACTGGCGGGGTCATGATCCGTTCATTGAGCCAATGCTGAAAAATCGCGGACTCAGCGAGTAAGTCAGGCTATGCGCCGGGCATTGCGCCCGGCGTCAGGACGCTGTGGTTTTCGCCAGAGTCAGAACGCTGCTGATAGCAACTTTCGCCTGAGGGCTGTTCTTCCAGCAGGTTGAACCCAGCAGCGCCGAGGCTTCGGCGACAATATCTTCCATTCGCGTGTCCCGCAATTGCTCGAGGCTAGAAAAACCAAGCTGCTCAAGGCGCGTAATCACCGTCGGGCCAACGCCTTTTAGCGCCAGCAGCGCAGCGCGTTCATTATCGCTAAAGGTCATGGTTTTCTCCTTTTATTCCAGCTCATCACCCTGACTCGACAGCCGTTATTTTATAGTCCTGATATCTGGCAGGGCAGAAATACGATCCTCAGGCATAAGAAAGGGGAGCTGTTTAGGTATCGTTGAATGAAAAGATGATAGCTTACTTTCAGGCGCCAGATGACACACTATTGTCACCGTGCCCACAATAAATCTATCCATGCAAGCATTTTACCGTCGGATCTCCGGCGGTTTTTTTTGTTTTTTTCGGGGAAGGGATAAGAAAAAACCCGCGGTGCTGTTGGCTGCCGCGGGCTTCAGGTCGGGGAATCAGAGATTACCATTAGTCATTCCACTTGTGGCTAAAGAACGCAGCAAGGAATCCTGAAAATAACAGTGCCGCAAAGACGGCGAGAAAGACGTGCATCTCTTCCATTATAAACTCTCCGCATTTTACTGTTGTTAGTTGTCGATATTATTACTATCGGCAGTCATCATAAATACTACAGGGTGGAAATTAAACCAGCGCTCAATTAGGTGATTTATTGGGGTTCTACACCGGAACCGCCCAAATTTCCGTTACCCCAGTTTCAGCCTGGCAACCAGTGTATCCAGATCAATAATTTCATCGCTGCTCTGGAATGTGTAATGCCCGTTCAGCAGAATATGCTGCCAGGCCACCGGGCGACATTCGGGTCAGAGCCTCGATGCCTTTAGCGGTACCTTCGGCTGCCAGTCGTTCCAGTAATCGAGACAGGATCGCGGAGTTGTAATAAACGATCGCGTTGGAGATCAGCCATCCGCACTGATTGCTGATGTCTGTTTCAATGTCATTTTTCCCATTTAACTCTTTCTTACCGCCGACTTTGGTGACTACGGCACGCAGGTAGTGATAAGATTCAACGCGGTTTTGGAGCGACGGATTTTGCGTTCCAGCTGCGGGTCACGCAGATACTTCAGCGTGTAAATACTGCGAACATTAGTGTGTTGATATTTTGTGTACAGGAACTTGATTACACTAAATTTTCTTTTGACTTCATTTGACTTCATTTGACTTCATTTGACTTTTTGGCTGGACATTATGAAAAAGACCTTTGTTATGACGTTAATCCTGATAAGCCTGACGGGGTGTGTTGAGTATCAGTGGGTTAAACCCGGTACCGACAAGCAGCAGGAAGAGATGGCTGAAACTGAATGTAAAGCGCAGGCACTCAGGGATTTGCCACCTGACAATAAAATCACTGGCAAATACACATCTAAAGATGAAAAACATAAAACGACTGATACAAGCTACTCAACGAGTGATGAAAACGAGAGTCAGCGAGAGATTTTGGTGAAGGACTGTATGTATTGCAAAGGCTGGACACAGATTGAGGTCCAGCATTGAATAATGGTTGAGTTTTTATGCCTGATACAGTCGCACATATCCATGTGCGACTTCATTAAAATATCTTCTATTTTTCAACAATACTGGTAATCTGATCGCGGTTTATTTCATGTTTGAAGCCCCCCGCATCCTTACAGCTCACCAGTCCCGTAGACATATCCGTTTCAGGTTTACCTTTGGTAACAATGATTTCACCTGATTTAGTCTGCATTACATAGTCGCTGGAGCTTTTCTTAATTCTTTGTCTGGTTATGCCTGGAGGTGTCACATTTGCCTGCTAAAGGTAAGTGCTGGTGAGGCCGCGCAATTGCAGTTAAATTGTCAAGAACGACACGACGGAGAAAACCATGAGCTTTGTGACTGATTATCCGGCAGCCGCGCCTGTCGACGCTGTAGCCCATTTCCTGACCCGGCTGAGCGTAGAAACCGACTGCGCCGATATGCACCATGCGGTGAGCAACAACCATCAGGATTTTGTTCTGCTGCATGTGGTGGGCAGCGACGAGACATTTGCTGCGCGCCATCTGCCTGCGGCTATCCATTTACCCCATCGGGAGATTACACCGCAGCGTATGGCAAAATGGCCAGCGGATACGTTGTTTGTGGTCTATTGCGCGGGACCGCACTGTAATGGTGCCGATCGGGCGGCGCTGAAACTGGCCCGCCTGGGACGGCCGGTCAAGATTATGATCGGGGGAATTACCGGCTGGGAGGATGAAGGTTTTGCCTTTGCCAGCGCAGATTAACGTTCAACGAGTCGTGTTTCTTCGAAACCTGGACCGACGGTAAATAGCTGCAGGCCGTCGTCCCGCCACTGCTGTAGAACCTTTTGTTGCAGTGGCGAGAGCGGTGTATCGCTCCAGAGCAGATAGTGGTCGCAGGAAAAGAGGCAGGGTTCCGGATTCGGCACCGTCTGGCTTAACACTTCAATGCGAAAGCCTTCGCTGGAAAAGCGCAGCGCCTGCAGCCAAATATCAGCGGATCGCGCATATTCAGCGGGATCATCACCAGGTTAGGCGCGGCGCGTTTACGCAGGGTTTGCAGGACAAAGGTGACATACTCCACCAGTTGGGTGTCAAAGCGTACCCGACGCGTCATACGAAACGGTTTATTTCCGGTGCGCAGACGCTGACGCAGCGGCAGCAATACCCTGTCGAGTAGCATGGCGGGCGGCATATCGCGACCAGGCTTGCGCAGCAGGGTGCGCAACTTTTCACTCTGTGCTTTTTCCAGCGCTGTCAGCACCCGCTCCTGGCACAGCTCCCACTGGTCAATAAGGCTGGCATCTTTGCCTTTCAGTAGCTGGGCAATCTCTTCCGGCGGCACGCCGCGATCGAGCCACTGTACAATCAGTTCAATGCGCAGAAGGTGGTTGTAGTCAAAGTGTCGTTCACCTTCCGGGGTACGCGCGGGTTTCAGAAAACCGTAACGCTGCCATGCCCGGAGATTCGGCATACTGACGCCGCACTGCTCTGATAACATTTCCAGAGTAAACCCGCCCATAAGTGTTCCTTGTACCCCTGCGCTCAACATCGGATAAGGCCAGGGAGCATAACAAAAATTCGCTAATAAGCTAAACAACATGAAAAAAATTCACCGATGATGATTTTTTCTCGTTTGTTGTCTGCCGACAGATATGTCAATGTTTGGATATATAGCCATCCAGATGTCCATGGGTTCAAGTTGTTAATTATCACTGTCGGTGACTATCACCGGGAGTCGAAGGAGATAAGTATGCAGCGTCAACATGCCCCTTTTCGTGCCGATGTGGTCGGCAGTTTTTTACGCCCGGATGCGATTAAAACAGCCCGTCTGCAGTTTGTCGCCGGTGAAATCGATGCCGGTCAACTCCGTGCTGTCGAGAACGCGGAGATCCGCAAAGTGGTTCAGCATCAGTGTGACTGCGGCCTGCATGTGGTTACGGACGGTGAGTTCCGTCGGGCATGGTGGCACTTTGATTTCTTCGACGGTCTGCAGGGCGTCGAGCGTTTTGAAGCCGAGCAGGGCATTCAGTTTAACGGCGTCCAGACCAAAGCCCGGGGTGTGCGCGTGGTGGGCAAACTCGGCTTTGGCAGCCACCCTATGCTGGAAGATTTCCGCTATCTGAAGAGCATCAGCGGCGATGCGGAGGCGAAAATGACCATTCCAGGCCCGAGCGTGCTGCACTTTCGCGGCGGTCGTAAGGTGATTGATGCCACCGTTTACCAGGACCTGGCCGACTATTTCAATGACCTGGCGACCACCTGGCGTGATGCGATCCGTGCTTTTTATGATGCGGGCTGTCGCTATCTGCAGCTGGACGACACTGTCTGGGCGTATCTCTGCTCTGACGAACAGCGTCAGCAGATCCGCGATCGCGGCGACTGCCCGGATGAGCTGGCAAAAACCTATGCCCGCGTGCTCAATGGCGCGCTGGAAGGTAAACCTGCCGACCTGACCATTGGTCTGCATGTGTGCCGCGGTAACTTCCGTTCAACCTGGATCTCCGAAGGCGGCTATGAGCCGGTGGCGGAAATTCTGTTCGGCAGCGTTAAGGTCGATGCTTTCTTCCTGGAGTACGACAATGACCGCTCCGGTGATTTTGCCCCGCTGCGCTTTGTGCGTCCGGGCAACCAGCAGGTGGTGCTGGGCCTGATTACCACCAAAAACGGCGAGCTGGAGAACCCGGAAGGGGTGAAAGCACGTCTGCAGGAAGCGGCACAGTATGTGGATATTAAACAGATCTGCCTCAGCCCGCAGTGCGGATTTGCTTCAACGGAAGAGGGCAATTCCCTGAACGAAGCTCAGCAGTGGGATAAAGTGCGCCTGGTAACAAAGGTTGCCGCCGAGGTCTGGTAACGCGAACGGCCGGGCTTATGCCCGGCACTCTCTATTTGCGCAGCAGTTTCTGCAGGCGTGCTTTGCGGCCATTTTTCCGTTACGCCACTAAACATAAACAGCCTCAGTCCGCGAACGGCCAGCAGACTTCCCCAGATCAGCGCCACCCAGATAACCCAGTAGTTTCCCGGGCTGGTGAGATAATTAACGCCCCACAGCAGCCGACAGATCGCGCCCGCGCTGACGGCATCGCCCCAGGGGCGAATATTCATCCTGCGGAGAATCAATTGCTGGCCCAGAGGCGACGACCCACCGCGTACCAATCACGTCGACGCCGAGGCCGTACTGGCGAGTCAGATAGATGGTCATAAACGGCAGAGTGGCGCCGCGCCCGATAGTAAAAAGTAATGACGACGCCAGTAAGGCAAACGTGGAACGTCTTGTTACCGCACTCATTTTCCCGCCCGACAATGCTGCTTTTCTTCTTTTGTGTATATTCAGGAGTAACACGATATAAGAATGTTGTATACCGCACCCTGTGTCGCGGGATGCTTTTTGCCCCCGCCAAAATTAATGGGCTGTTATTGCGCACGATTTTTCGTTACCTTGGTTTTCTTTACAAAAATTTAATAATCAGGGGCAAGGGTATGACGCGGAAAGATGGGCTACTGGCGTTGTTGGTGGTAATCGCATGGGGACTTAACTTCGTGGTGATCAAAGTGGGTCTGCATAATATGCTCCCCCTGATGCTGGCGGGCCTGCGCTTTCTGCTGGTCGCGTTTCCGGCTATCTTTTTTGTCGCCCGTCCCAAAGTCCCGCTGCGCCTGCTGCTCGGCTACGGGCTGACCATCAGCTTCGGCCAGTTTGCCTTTCTGTTTTGCGCGATTAAATTCGGTATGCCGGCCGGTTTGGCATCTCTGGTATTACAGGCGCAGGCTTTCTTTACCATTATTCTGGGTGCGCTGGTGTTTGGCGAACGTCTGCATAAACGGCAGGTCACCGGCATTACGCTTGCCGTCTTTGGCGTGCTGGTGCTGATCAATGCCAGTCTGAATGGTCAGCATGTGGCGCTGCTCGGCTTTATGCTGACTCTGTTGGGCGCCTTAAGCTGGGCCTGCGGCAATATCTTTAATAAACAGATTATGCAGCGCGAAGACCGCCCGGCGGTGATGTCACTGGTTGTCTGGAGCGCGCTGATCCCCATCCTGCCTTTTATGCTGGCCTCAATCGTGCTCGACGGGCCTGAAGTGATGGTTAATAATCTGCTGGCAATTGATATGACCACCGTACTGTCGCTGATTTACCTGGCGCTGGTGGCGACGATTATCGGCTACGGGATCTGGGGATCGCTGCTGGGGCGCTATGAAACCTGGCGTGTGGCACCTCTGTCGCTGCTGGTGCCGGTATTCGGTCTGGGAAGTGCGGCGCTTATTCTGGGAGAGACCCTGACGGCGATGCAGCTGATGGGCGCCGTACTGATTATGGCGGGTCTCTATATTAACGTCTTCGGGCTGCGGGCCTGGTGGGCGAAGACGATTAACGGCTAAAAAAAGCCCCGCGCAGGCGGAGCAATCGCTATCAATTGGGCGAGTTAGTTATAGTAAGGAACGCCCAGCTTGTCGGATTTGTCATTGCCGGTACTCATATGGTTAAAGTCGAACGGCGATGTATCCTGGGCGGAAGGGTACATCATCGCATCGCGTTCACTCTGAGTGGCCGGGCGGCTTTGCTCCGCAACGCTCTGACCGGATACAAGCACCAGCAGGCTTAACATGGCGGAGGTGAGCAGTTTCATAAAGTCCTCAATACGTCTTAACAGGCGATTAACAATTACAGTTGTTTAGCGGGAACATATAGCGTGATTCAGCCGGTAAATTGTTCACGCGGAACTTGTGCGGCGGCACGTCGAAATAGTTCTTAAACGTGCGCGTCAGCGTCTGCTGCGATTCGAAACCGTAACGTTCGGCAAGATAGAGGATCGGCTCGTTGCTCTCCTTCAGCTTCCGGGCGATTTCAGTCAGCTTACGCGAGCGAATATACTGGCCCAGGGAGTGGCCGGTCTCTTTCTTAAACATCCGCTGCAAATGCCACTTGGAATAGCCCGAGCGCTGGGATACTTTCTCCAGCGACAGCGGGGACTCGAGATTACTTTCGATCCACTCCAGGATGCTATAAATAGTAATAGCGTCAGAATTACGTCTGGACATTTCTTACCTCTCTTGTTACGGCAGAACTTTTTTTAGCAGGTGTTCAAGGGTTGCGACTTCTTCCGCCGTTAAGTTTTTTGTTAATTCCTGATGCGTTGTCTGGCCAACAAGCTGGTGGCACTGTTCGCAGATTGCTGCGCCCTCAGGGGTCAGGGTCACCAGCACACCGCGTTTATCATTCGGATTCGGGCAGCGCGCGATCCAGCCTTTACAGGCCAGTCTGTCGAGCATTCTGGTCAGGGCACCGAGATCGACCGAGAGCGCTTTTTTCAGCTCCACCGGCGGGACGCACACCTGACAACGAATCGAGCACAACACCTTAAACTGGGTGGCGGTGATCTCCAGCGGAGAGAGATATTCGTTAAGCAGACGCTCGGCTTTCTGGTTCACCATATGAATTAAGCGCCCAAGGGGAATTACCTCGTTAAAGAGATCATCGGTGCTTTTCACAATGGTTGCCCTGGCAAGTAATTTAGTTGCGTCTGATATTATTGCCCAGGCAATAACATGTCAACCGCGCCTCAGAGCCGACCACACAATTTGCTAAAGTGATTTGTGTCACATTTATTTGCCAGATTGCAGCAAAACCGACCCCAGAACGGTCAGGATTTGGGCATGGCTTTTGCGAGGAAGAAAACTTTATACTGGTGCCTGTTAGCGAAGGTTCGCCGAAAGATAAGGATAATTATGCTGGATTTGATAAAAGTGATTGGCCTCGGGCTGGTGGTATTGCTGCCGTTGGCGAACCCCTTAACCACAGTTGCGCTGTTCCTCGGCCTTTCCGGAAGTATGAACAATGCCGAAAGGGCGCAGCAGTCGCGGATGGCCTCACTCTACGTCTTCATTATTATGATGGTGGCGTACTATGCCGGGCAGCTGGTGATGAACACCTTCGGGATCTCGATTCCCGGTCTGCGTATCGCCGGTGGCTTAATCGTTGCTTTTATTGGCTTCAGAATGCTGTTCCCACCGCACAAGGCGCATGAATTGCCGGAGGCGAAAACCAAATCCGAAGAGCTGCGTCGCGAACCGGATACCAGTATCGCCTTTGTGCCGCTGGCGATGCCAGGCACCGCCGGACCGGGAACGATCGCGATGATCATCAGTTCGGCTTCTACCGTACGTAACAGCACCGAATTTCCCGCCTGGGTGATCACCGTGGCCCCGCCGCTGATCTTCGCTGCAGTGGCGCTAATTCTCTGGGCCAGTCTGCACAGTTCCGGTGCCATTATGCGGCTGGTGGGTAAGGGCGGTATCGAGGCAATCTCCCGCCTGATGGGGTTCCTGCTGGTCTGTATGGGCGTGCAGTTTATTATTAACGGCGTGCTGGAAATCATCAGCCAGTATCCTCATTAAGGGCCGCGATGCGCAGAGTATTCACGCGTTTGCTGCTGGTTTCCTCTCTAATCCTTATCGGCTGTCAGCAGCGGCATGACCAGGTGCCGACGGGCCAGACCAGCTTTGCTGATTATCAACAGCAAACCCGCGAATGGGTCAGCGGACATCGTGCTTTTCAGACCCTGGATAAACCGACGGAGCTTATGTGGAACACGCCGCAGGAGTGGCGTCCGGTGGGGACACCACGCAAAGGAATTCTGCTGATCCACGGTCTGGGCGATTCCCCGGGATCCTTTATTGATATCGCCCCCCGTCTTGTCCGTCAGGGGTTTCTGGTACGCACCGTCCTGTTGCCCGGTCACGGCACGCGGCCTTCCGATATGCTGAACGTCTCCGTCGATGACTGGCGGCGGGTGGTCCGCGAGCAGGCGCAGATCTTCAGCCGGGAGGTGCCGGAACTCTGGCTGGGAGGGTTCTCTACCGGCGCCAATCTGGCGCTGGAGTATGCCATGCAACATCCGCAGGTTGACGGAATGCTGCTGTTTTCGCCGGCGTTTAAATCGAGTACCGACTACGATTTTCTGGCGCCTGCCGCGTCACTGTTCCGTGACTGGCTGCGTCCACCGAGCCAGGTTTTCCCACAGCAAATTGCCACGCGCTATCTGCGGGTGCCGACCAATGGGTTCGCCCAGTTCTACTATACCAGCGCCACCGCGCAGAACCTGATTGCCAGAGAGCAGTGGGACAAGCCGGTGCTGATGGTGCTGACTGAGCACGATTCGGTCCTGAATACGGCGTGGATCCTCAACCACTTTGATACCACCTTTATCCATCCTGCCAGCCGGATTATCTGGTACGGCACACCGCCCGTCCAGGCGGCGGGACTGTCGCGCCTGCGCGTGAGAGCGGATAATCTGCCCGAGGAGCGTATCAGCCAGTTCTCCCATATGTCTGTGCTCTTTGCGCCAGATAATCCGCTTTACGGGCGTAAGGGCACGCTGCCTCTGTGCTCAAACGGGCAGTCGGAAGCGGCAGCGCAGCGCTGTCTGCAAGGGGAAGAAGTGTGGTATTCCGACTGGGGGCTGGTGGAGGAGAATAAAATCCATGCCCGCCTGACCTGGAATCCGTGGTTCGACTGGCAGACCGGCATCATGAATGAGGTTATCGAACAGGGATAAACCCGGCGGCCCCGAAGGACGCCGGGCGATAACTCAGGAGTGGTGAGGCTGTTCTTCCAGCGAAACCGGCCAGCGGCGGAAGATAATTACCGCCCAGACCAGCGCGGCCAGCGCCGGAACCGCACCGACATAGCCGATGGCGGTCATGGAGAGATGCGTACTAACCTGGCTGCCGACCAGCGCACCCGCACCGATACCGATATTGAAAATCCCCGAAAACAGCGACATGGCAACGTCGGTTGCGTCCGGCGCCAGCGCCAGCACTTTAACCTGCATCCCCAGCCCGATAATCATAATCGCGATACCCCAGAAGACGCTGAGGACAGCCAGGCTCATCTCGCTTTGCGCGGAGGGCAACAGCAGCAATAAACAGACCAACAGCAGACCAATGGCACTACCGATAAGCGTTGATGCGTGCAGGGTACCCAGCTTGCCGAACAGCACGCTGCCAATAATGCCCGCGCCGCCGAGGACAAGCAGCAACGCGGTAGCGAAGTTGCCGCTAAACCCGGCAACGTTCTGCACGAAAGGTTCGATATAGGTGTAGGCCGTGTAATGGGCGGTTACCACCACGACGGTGAGCAGATAGATACTTAGCAGTGCCGGGCGGCGGAAGAGTAGCGGCAGGCTTTTCAGGGAGCCTGAGTGTTCGCTTGGCATCTTTGGCAGCAGTTTCACCAGGCACACCAGGGTCACCAGCGCAACAAGCCCGATAACAAAGAAAGTGGTACGCCAGCCGAAGAGTTGTCCGACAACGCGGCCAATCGGAATACCGAGCACCATTGCCAGCGCCGTACCGGTGGCAATAAGGCTCAGCGCCTGCGCGCGTTTGCCCGCCGGGGCCAGGCGAATCGCCAGCGCGGCGGTGATCGACCAGAAGATCGCATGGGCAAAAGCGATGCCGATACGGCTAATTATCAGCACGGTAAAGTTCCATGCAAGGAAGGAGAGAACATGGCTGGCGATAAACACAACAAACAGACAAATCAACAGCCTGCGGCGCTCAACCTGACTGGTGAGCAGCATAAACGGCAGCGACATCAGGGCCACGACCCAGGCGTAGATCGTCAGCATTATCCCCACCTGAGCGGTGCTCATATCGAAGCTGGCGGCGATATCGGACAGCAACCCGACCGGGACAAATTCGGTGGTATTAAAGATAAAGGCCGCGACGGCGAGAGTAATCACCCGCAGCCACGCGACTTTGCGTGAGACCGTGTTTGTTGTCATAAAAGTGTACTGAATAGGTTACGGAGAGAGTAAGTGCCGATCTTAAAACTTTCGTTGGCGAAAATACAGCCATTTTGTGATGTGTATCTCATTTTCCTGTGAGACAGAAAGACAGGACACCGCCTTGTTTTTACTAAAGATAATACGCAGTTCTCGCCGATATGCGATGTTAGAAAACAGAATTGATAATAAAGACGGGGAGGGACAATGCAGGAAATTGATTTTTATATGGTCGATGCGTTCACTGAGCGCACCTTTGGCGGTAACGCGGCTGCGATCTGTCCGCTGAATGCCTGGCTTCCCGATAAGACGCTGCTGAAGATGGCGCAGCAGCAAAACCAGTCGGAAACGGCATTTTTGTGGCAAACGACGGGAGTTTTGAGCTGCGCTGGTTCACCACGCAGTATGAGATCAATCTCTGCGGCCATGCGACGCTCGCCGCCGCGCATGTGATCTGGACACATCTCGGCTTCGACCAGCCGGTTATCCGCTTTAACACGCGTTTTGTTGGCGAGCTGAGCGTCAGTCGCCGTGGTGGCTGATTAACGCTGGATTTCCCTGCCTGGAAGAGTGACGTTGTCACCAACCCGCCTGCGCTGCTGTTCAGTACCCTGGGTATCGACAGGGCGCGGGAGGTTCGTGTTGGCCGCGACTATATGGTGGTGCTGGAAAACCAGCAGCAGGTTGAGGGGGTTACGCCCGATATCAACGCTATGATCCCACTGGGAAAAATGGTCTGTATCACCGCACCGGGCGAAGCGGTTGCGGAAGATCCTGTCACCGGCTCAACCCACGCGATGCTGATCCCTTACTGGGGTAAACGTCTGGGCCGTCAGAAAATGGATGCGATCCAGGTTTCCCGTCGCCGGCGATGCTGAGCATGCTTTGTTACTGGCGAACGACACTGTTTTCGGCCTGTCGGCGATGGTATTTACCGCCAGTGATGACGACGCCCGGCGCTTTGCACAGCAGTTGGAATGCAGTGGGGTATCTGTCGCCTTCGGTGGCGTTAAGCAGAGTGGTTTCGGCCGGGAGCTGTCACATTTCGGGCTGCACGAATTCTGTAATATCCAGACGGTGTGGAAAGATCGTTATTGATCTCTGAGTGTTACTCAACGATCCGGGTGTCATGGTTCTGTCACTTTTGTTTCGTACACTCAGGGATTGTGTGCTTTTACAGAAGAAGATCATGAATCTCAAACAATTTTTCCGTCGCAATGGGCGACGTTTTTTTCCACGGCATTTTGGTCTGCTTGCAGGTATTTTTTGCGTCATCGGTCTCTTTTCCGCTCTGCAGATCGCTTCCTCAGTTTTGCTTTCAACCTCCCTGCGCAATGCTCAGCACAATGAGCTGCGCAACCAGCAGGCTCATCAGCAACAGGTGCAGGTGGATGCGGCGCGTATCTCGCTGCTGACCGCCAGCGATCTGCTTAACCGGGCCGGTGTTTACTTTATGCAGGATAAAGAGACTGGCTCAGAGGGGAGCTGGCACAGCCTGATGGATGAAGCCCAGGCCGCTCTGAATCAATCCCATAGCGCCTGGCAAACATGGCTGGCGCTGAATCCACCGAAGGACGAAGGACTCATTAATAGCTATCAGTTCTTCTATGACGCCCTTAAAGAGCAGGCGGATGGCCTGAGTAAAACCCAGTCCATTGACGCGTTCTTTGCCGTCCCGGTGCAGGCTTTCCAGAGCGACTTCAACGATAACTATGCTCGCTTTCAGCAGGCCAGCGAACGACAGGCCGATCGCGGACGACAGGCATTAATGGAGAGTCTGACCTCGCTACAGACGTTTTTCCTGCTGGCACCGGCAGTGCTGGTGGTGATTGCATTTGTTGTCTGGTTCGGGATGTCGCGCTGGGTGATTGTTCCGCTACGTAAAATGATTGCCCACATCAATACTCTTGCTGCCGGGGATCTCTCCAGCCCACTGCCGCAGGTATCGCGTTTTAACCGTGAGATGGAGCAGCTTGGCCTGAGCATCGGCGAGATGCAGACCGGTCTGCAAAAGCTGGTGATGCAGGTTAATGATGCCACCACTTCGATGGTGCAGAATATTAGTCATCTGGCCGAAGACAACAATAAGCTGCAGCAGCAGGCGGAACGGCAGGAGCAGGAGCTTGAAGAGGTGACTGCGCATATCGCCAGCCTCGAGTCCCACGTTGAGGGCAATACCGGCTATGCTCAGCAGGCCAGCGTCCGTGCTACCGAGGCGCGTGAAGTGGCGGCGGGCGGCGATCGGATGATGGAAACCGTTAACGCTTCGATGCAGGCGATTATCGATCGTTCCTCAGAGATGCGCGGCATTGTGTCGCTGATCGACAGCGTCGCCTTCCAGACCAATATCCTGGCGCTGAATGCCGCTATTGAGGCGGCTCATGCGGGTAATCAGGGGCGCGGATTTGCGGTGGTGGCAAAAGAGGTAGGATTGCTGGCGCGTAAAAGTAGCCACTCGACCCAGACCATCCAGCAGTTGATCAACCACTCGCTGCAGGGTATCGAGGACGGCAGCAAGGCGGTCGGGCGGCTGGAGAATAATCTCCAGAAGGTGACAGGCCTGGTCGGTAACCTCAGTGGTCTGCTGAACGATATCTCCGGAGCCACGCTCAGTCAGGGAGAGAGCATTCACCATATGACCCGGCAACTGCATAACCTGAATCAGGTGGCGAAGCAGACCGGTGAGCTGGTGGGACATGCCTCCAAAGCGTCGCGTCAGTTACAAAGTGAGTCGCATCAGCTGCTGCAGGCGGTGACCCGTTTTCGGCTTCCGGCCTGACGCCAGGCACGTAGCCTGGTATACTCCTGCTCCTGGTTGATCTGCAGGCAAGGAGCAGAAGAGTGGCGACGGTCATAAATAATGAGATGCTGGCGGCGATTCTGGCCGAGGCAAAACCGCTTATCGGGCGCGGCAAGGTGGCGGACTACATTCCCGCGCTGGCCTCGGTAAGCGGCGATAAGCTGGGGATCGCGATCTGCACCGTCGACGGACAGCGCTACAGCGCCGGGGATGCCGGTGAACGCTTCTCCATTCAGTCAATTTCCAAAGTGCTGAGCCTGGTGGTGGCCATGAATCACTATCAGGAGGATGAGATCTGGGATCGCGTCGGGCGCGATCCTTCCGGCCAGCCGTTTAACTCTCTGCTGCAGCTGGAAATGGAGCAGGGTAAGCCGCGCAATCCCTTTATTAACGCCGGTGCGCTGGTAGTGTGCGATATGCTACAAAGCCGCCTGAGCGCGCCGCGCCAGCGGATGCTGGAGATTGTGCATCAGCTTAGTGGCGTTCCGGATATTGTCTACGATCCCGTGGTGGCCCGATCTGAATTTGAACACTCGGCGCGCAATGCGGCCATCGCCTGGCTAATGAAATCCTTCGGTAATTTTCATAACGATGTTAGCGTCGTGCTGCAAAACTATTTTCACTACTGTGCCCTGAAGATGAGCTGCCTCGAGCTGGCACAGACGTTTCTGTTCCTGGCTTCCCGGGGGCTGACGCCAGGCGGTGCCGGGCCGGTTATCACGGCACGCCAGGCACGACAGGTCAACGCGCTGATGGCGACCAGTGGAATGTATCAGAACGCGGGGGAGTTTGCCTGGCGAGTCGGACTTCCGGCGAAATCTGGTGTTGGCGGCGGTGTAGTGGCCATTGTACCGCACGAGATGGCGATTGCCGTCTGGAGCCCTGAACTCGATGATGCCGGTAACTCGCTGGCGGGGGTTGCGGTTCTGGAGATGTTAACCCAGCGGCTGGGGAGGTCGGTATACTGATGGCGCCGCTTGACAGGCTTTTTGTGCGCCTGCAGCGATCGGCCTTTCGTTCCTGTTTACGTTAAAAGCGTGCTGGTTCTGGATACCGCCATCGGCAGCGGTGCCGGGACGTTTTACACCCGATGTGGGTTGCAACGGGTGGGCGAAATCCCGCGCTATGCACTGATGCCGGGTGGGGAAATGACCGGCACCACTATGTTCTATAAATTTCTCTAATTTTTTTACTAAAAGGCGTTGGAATTGATCAAAACAGGGTATCCCGGTCGTAAAGTTTGATAAATTATTGGACCAATAGCTTCAGGTTGTATGACTAATCATAAAAGGAACCCATTGTGAACACATTAAATCGTCGCGATTTTCCCGGAGCCAGCTACCCTGAGCGTGTTATTCAGTTCGGCGAAGGTAACTTCCTGCGCGCCTTTGTTGACTGGCAGATCGATCTGCTTAACGAGCATACCGATCTGAATGCCGGTATCGTGGTGGTTCGTCCTATCGCCAGTGATTTCCCGCCGTCCCTCAGTACCCAGGATGGTCTCTACACCACCATAATCCGTGGTCTGAACGAGCAGGGCGAAGCGGTCAGCGATGCGCGACTGATTCGCTCCGTTAACCGTGAAGTCAGCGTGTATGACAACTATGAAGCGTTCCTGAAACTGGCGCATAACCCGGATATGCGTTTTGTTTTCTCCAACACTACCGAAGCGGGCATCAGCTATCACGCCGGAGATAAGTTCGAGGATGCGCCTGCCGTCAGCTATCCGGCAAAACTCACCCGCCTGCTGTTTGAACGCTACACCCATTTCAACGGTGCGTTGGATAAAGGCTGGGTGCTGATCCCCTGTGAACTGATTGACTATAACGGCGACGCGCTGCGCGAACTGGTTCTGCGCTACGCCCGGGAGTGGGCGCTGCCGGAAGCCTTCGTTGCGTGGCTGAACAACGCTAATACCTTCTGCTCCACGCTGGTTGACCGCATTGTTACCGGCTATCCGCGTGATGAAGTGGCCGCGCTTGAAGCTGAGCTGGGCTATAAAGACGGTTTCCTCGATACTGCAGAACATTTCTACCTGTTTGTAATCCAGGGACCGAAATCGCTGGCCGCCGAACTGCGCCTTGACCGTTTCCCGCTAAATGTGCTGATTGTTGACGATATCAAACCGTATAAAGAGCGTAAGGTCGCAATTCTTAACGGTGCTCACACCGCGCTGGTTCCTGTTGCCTTCCAGGCCGGACTTGACACCGTTGGCGAGTCGATGAATGACGCCGAAATCTGCGCCTTTGTTGAGAAGGCCATTTATCAGGAAATCATCCCGGTGCTGGATTTGCCGAAAGACGAGCTGGAGTCCTTTGCCAGCGCGGTAACCGGTCGTTTCCGTAACCCCTATATCAAGCACCAGCTGCTCTCGATCGCGCTGAACGGGATGACCAAGTTCCGCACCCGTATTCTGCCGCAGCTGTTAGCAGGGCAGAAGGCCACCGGTAAACTGCCGGCGCGTCTGACCTTCGCGCTCGCAGCACTGATTGCGTTCTACCGCGGTGAGCGCAACGGTGAAACGTATCCTGTACAGGATGACGCCCACTGGCTGACGTCCTTCCAGCAGCTTTGGGGTCAGCATCGCGATCGTCTGATTGATACCCGGGAACTGGTGCGTAGCGTGCTGGCCATCAGCGATCACTGGGAGCAGGACCTGACGCAGGTTTCGGGCCTGGTTGAGCAGGTCGCGACGGAACTGGATGCGATTATCAGTAAAGGTATGCGGGCTGCCGTCAAGCCGCTGTGCTAAAAGCGAGACCCGGCTCTGGCCGGGTTTTTTAGGCAACTTAATTAGTTACAACATACAAATATGTTTGTTAAAACAAACATTAACTATGTGCGTCATATACAGGTTTAACCGGTCGGAAAAAATAGTATAGAACCTCATTCTGCGCAAATCTTGGTTGTTTTTAATTCAACGAGATATCAACAAAATACGTTTATTGATTGATTTCATGACACTGGTATTTAAAAATAATCCACTCTTATTTATCTTCAGAAGTATATGAAAAAGTCAAAGCATTAAATGTCTCAGCAGATAATACTATTGGATTTTACTCGATGGACACACCTGTAATCCCTGAATCTCAACGTTCTTTTGATATCAAGAATAATGGTCCTGCGGAATATGGGGGGGCCATCTATGATTGGTGGATGGCAATAAGTTAAACACGACCACAATTGAATCTGGTGAAACTAAACGTTTATAAAATGGTACTCAATCTTATTATCATTACAAGGCTGAAGTGACAAATAACAGTTTCACAGAAAGTTCTGGCCTTGAAATCACCAGTATCTAATTTAGTTTTTCTTAGATAAATCAATTTTAATAGTTTGGGAGTTACGACAATGTATCAGTTTCAATCGCGTGTATTAAATGCTAATTTAATCGACAATAATTGCTCTCTGATTCACACTTATCAGGTTTTTTATGATGGTGTTGAAAGGATAACGCTGAATTTCGAGAAAATAAATCTTCCCGTTGGAACCCTGGTTGAGTTCAGCGATGAGAAACATGAATTTGTTAAAAATGCCACCTTTGATCAGCAGGATCATTACACCATCACGGTCAATGGTGATAAAGTGAATATAAAAATTACATTATCTCAGTACCCTACTGATTTTGATGACTTTTCTTTATTTCTTAAAGAGGTGGTTGTTCCTTTTGAACCTTTTGCCATTATTGGGGAGGATGAGCGCTTACCTTATAAGTGTTATTCAGGTACGGTAATAGGTGATCATTCTCTTGCCGCTGCTACGATGAAGTTTGGTAGTACTGGTTCAGGATCATCAATAGGAAGCGGTAATAAATTTATGACCAACTGGCATGTGCTACGTGAAGGAGAAAATTTAAAAAATGGTGAAATTTGGTTTAACTGGATGCATGAAAGTTGTGATCCGGCTTCTCCAAGAAAGGAACCTGTCCGTTTGGAAACTGATAATTTACTTGCCATTGGCTCCAGTGGTGCACGTGACTATGCTATTTTTACGATTAAAGAGTTTGATTTTAAAAATTCTCATATTAAAACTCTGTTCGGTGGGCTTAAAATAAGAGAAAGCAAACCTGATTTAGGAGAGGCTATCTATATACCACAATATGGTGATGGGGGATTGCGTCCAATGTATATAGCCTCTTACCATGAAGATGGCCCTGCAACGATTACTACCTCTAATAATGACTGGGTTAAATATAATGCCGATACACAAGGTGGTTCATCAGGTTCACCCGTGATCTCTGTCAAAGATAATGAGATAGTTTGTCTACACTCCACCGCTTTTGGTAAAGAAAACGGCGGAACTTCGCCGGTTCTTCTATTTAATGAAATTGGCGATTTATTAAAGGAAAATAATGAATCAATCATTGGAGAAGGTAAAGTCACAGCTTTTAATATAAGTATTAACCCGTTTGAGACGGCAAGCATTGAGGTAGATTTTGGCAAAAAGGGTAAGGTAGTCCCCTTTGACACGGTAAGACTTGAGAATTTTTCAATCTATTCACTTGCTGAAGTTGAAGGTATGAATATTGCCTCCGGTATTATCGCCCCAACTAAACTGAAACTTGAAGCCATTTCAGAACATGGCAGTACTCATATTGATGATAACCGCCTGTCGGGAAAAGTGACCATTAATATTGACATTTTTGATAAAAAAATTACTGGTGTTATGACTTCAGTCCGCTACTGGCTAGCATTAAAAATGCTTGAGGATGGAAAAACGACAGGAAACTATTTAACGCGCCTAACCCATACCTCCTATGATCCGTTTACTCCCCCCTTTGAACTTGGTGATGCCATAGAAATAAATTTTGAGTTGGCTAAAAATGGTAACACGATCACGCAGCGAGTTGATGGTGCACAATATGGTTATATCGCGCTCTATGCCGGAGAGGGGCCACAGTCCTTGATTTCTTCCACAGACGGATATTCGACCCTGCGTACTATGGTAAAAGATAATAACGGTAAAATAAATATTCTGACATTAAGGGGGAAAAGACGTACTGGGTGTTCTACACGTCCGATGAACGTAAGTGTCGGGTGTGGAGATGGTGTACAGGCGTCGACATTAGTAATTGAATTCCATCCAGAAGATAATCCAGATTTGGATCTGAGTCATTCGTTCTCAGGTATTATTCCGCTCCAGGCCACTTTGGGTGGTAATGACAACAAGAATATATTGCTTAATATCTCTCTGAAATAATTCGAGTTATAGAAGCAACAATCATCTGAGAAAAATATGGTCGGTACGCTACATATCGTGCCGACCAAATGAGCTATTGAAACTTATGAAAGACAATGTGAAATACGAATTTCATCACTTTGGCATTCCTGTACAGGATGATAAGGATGATGGCCTGTTCAGTGCAAAGGCCGGGATGTACACAACCGACAATCCTGGCCGCTTCCGAGTGCAATGGCACCGTTTTACTGAAGATTCTCCATTACACCCCCTAATCAAAACCGTCCCACATGTTGCATTCAGGGTTGACTGTCTGGCTGAAGCAATAAAAGGCGAGGACATACTTCTTGGACCTTATGAACCTATTGATGATTATTTTGTCGCGATAATCAATGATGCAGGTGTTCCCATCGAACTGATTCAGACTTCGCTGACAGATGAGGAGCTGTGGCTGCGAGCAAGAACCGGGAAAGGAAGCCTGTACCGTGAAGGTACTGAGCAATGAAAATTGCCCGCATCATCTTATCTTTTTTAAAATTCCGTTCGCACTTTTGAAAAATAAATAACAAATCAATTCTGTCTGAGCTTCGGCCATTAAAAAGCCCTCGTTGAAAAACAAGTCAATCGGACCTGGCGGTGGAGGCAAAAAAACTATAACCAGGACATTCCATCAGCATCTCACCACAAATTAGACATTAGGGGGGGAGTTTGGATATCGAAATTATTTCGAGTACCGCCACCGAAGGGGTTTTGCTGAACAGCGATGTGCTCATTGGGTTCTGCTGGACATGTTGTTCAGAGCATTGAATAACATTTATTTTTCTACTAAAAATAAAATTCTGTCGCCTGAGATCGTATTATTCAGTACTGAATTAATAGTTCTATTTATCCACAACTGTTGAGCCTGATGCTCCATTACGTTTACTGGACAGTGATACGCACATAAAATTTTCTGCATATCGCTGAAAAGTTATTTAAGGCATACGCTGCGGATGTACTCCTGCAGATAGTTCGACGAAGGCGCCATCGGCCACGCCGCCGGTTTTGGGCGAGCTACTGTCACGACCTGTGCGGGGCAGGTGGCGGTGATGCGCATCCGGCGAGAACCGCTGGCAAGCTCAGCGCGAAGAGCACTATTTTCCTGTTCTGCTGCATTGAGTTTCTCCGTATGATGTTGATTGAGCTCCGCCAGATAGCGCTGTAAATTGCCGACTTTCACCAGCTCAGTCACCTGCTGGCGATAGTGGCTGACCGCTGTTCCCAGCGCCAGTGCAACGCCGAGCAGAGAAAGCGCAAAAATAAGCCGGAAATTAAACATTATGTCTCCTGGATGCTCCCGGGCAGCGCCCCGGAAGCACGGTTATCGCGTATTCCTATGTCTGCGTATCGTTTTCGTCTTCGCTGACCACAAACCACGGCGTGAATACCGCCTGTCGCCGCCAGCCCCTGGCAGTAATCACCAGGCGTTCACGGCCAGTCGCATCGTAATAATGGGTGTCGGCATACAGATCCTGACGGGCGCTGTCATCGCTGAGGTATTGCCAGCTATCGAGGAAAAACGGCTGATAGGTGCGGATCGGATGGCCTTTGTTGTCATACTCGGTTCGGCCGCTAATTGCCCAGCGGAAGGTGGTCGTAGCTGACGTCGGCGTGCCATTTTCGCTTTTCAGCGAACCATCCTCTGCCCGCTGCCATGCCTCACCGTCAGCCTGACGACTGCCCGCCTGCAGCACCCGACCAAAGCCATCGTTAAACAGTACCTGCTGCCGGATCTGCTGTGCGGCATCACTGTCATAGCGATCGGTTGCCAGCATCACGACATGCGGCGGCTGTTTTTCTTCATCCGTGCGCATCCAGCTGTCTGCTACGTAGACCATGCATTGCGCGATTGGCAGCGGCCCGCTTAGCGCCAGCGCTTCGTCGGCATTCGCTGGTTGAGCAAAGGCTGTATCGCTGTAACCCGCTGGCGCGCTATTCTCCGTGCCGCTGAAGCGCTGCGACGTCACCCGACCTAGCGCATCCAGAGTCACGCTGTGCCGGTTATCGTTAACATCGGTGATCCGGACAGGTGTGAGAAAGCGCCAGTCATATTGCGCCGACGTAGTGCCGCCGGCTGCGTTTTTGCTTTGCAGCACCACGCAGTCATAGGTATCGCGGGATACCGTTGTTTCACCGGTAAGCAGCGTCTGCCGGGCCGCGACGGGCAGGTAAAAATGCTCGGGGCTGCTGAAGGTGGTATATCCCTGGCACACCGCCCATAGTTTTTTGCTCTCCTCGCCGCTGCGCGGGAACAAATAGTTCACGGCAGAATAGCCTGCTTTCTCTAGCGTAATCTTATCAATATCGGCTGATAGCACGCTGACCTGTTCCTCGTCGAGGACCGCGCTTTCCGTGAAGGCGGGCAGGGGAGGAAACGCGGGTGAGGCCGTACTCGCTTGATCCGCTGTAGCCTGATACCAGGCCTGTACCTGTCCGGCGAACACCGGTTCGGCCAGCAGATCGGTAGCGGTGAGCAGATTTTCCAGCGTAATACCTGTGGCAGGCACCTTAGCCGCCTCAAGTACGAACAGATCGCTGCGGCTGGCGTCGGTCACGGCGGGCAGCCAGACGCCGCTGCTGATATCCATGAGTGTATGCCAGCTGCTCTGCGTCAGCGCCAGGCGCAGTTTCTGCTGCTGCTCATCAAAGCTGTCGGCAAATAGCCCTTCAGGTAAGTCAGCAGAATAGGGGCTGGCATCCGGTTTGCTACGTCGGGGGTAGCTGATGCTAACCTGCTGTAATGGCAGACCGTTAGCATCGCTGCTCAGCAGGATTTGTTGGCTGCACTGCGGGTCGCTGCTGACGCGCTCATAGTGATAAGTGCGACTTTCGGCAGTGGTCGGCCAGACGACCGGAAAGCTGCCGGCCTCAGTAATCAGCCGTACCTGCGGGCGCACTTCGGTCACGCTATAGGGAATGTCAGCCTGACTGCTGCCGTCGGCACCGTAAAGCTCACTGCGCAGCAACATGCCGCGCAGGCCGCGATGCAGCCAGTAATGAGCCTCGTCGCTGAAGCTCTCTGGCACGTTCTCCTCTTCGCCGCTGCCGCGGGTGAAACGCGGCTGATAGCCGCTGAATGCTGCGCTGTCGCCCCGCCAGTACTCTGCGGACAAGCCATCGTCTGCATCGGCCAGTCCGGTGGCATACCAGCTGCGGCTGATGGCTGGAGCGCTGATGCTGTCGCCATTGTTTTGCGCCTTCAGGACTTCGGTATCACTGGTTTCCACGAAGGCAAAGCCGCGAAATTCCCGCTCGCGCCGATCCCACACGCCTCGCCGGTAGCGCACGGTGCTGGTCAGCCGGTTACCGGTGATTTCATCACTGGCTTCGGTCTGACTCAGGGTGTGCAGCACAAACGGCAGATAACATACCGGCGCGGGCCGGTCGGCAGTCACTGCGGCCTTTTCATCCAGCCAGAACTGCGCCGAGCTGCGGTAGTACAACGTATGACTGGCGCCCATATTGTTGTTCATGCCGTTCAGCAGCCAGGGCTTTGCCTCTGTCAGATGGCACACCCAGCTGCGCGGTGCCGGATGGGATACTGACAGCACCAGGCTGGAGACGCCCAGCCCCTGAATATCCGCGACCTGCAGACCACTGGTGCGGTCATAGCGTACCCCTGCGGGCAGGTTGATGCGGAAAGGCGCGGCAAAGCTGTTGCCGCTCTGATTAAGCCAGACCAGCAGGTGATCGCTCAGGGCATAGATCAGGTCAGTGGTGCCGGAACCGTCAATATCGGCCAGAAACAGCTGCTGCGGATTAAACGTCTCTGCGGGCTGACTGAATCCAGGCACGCTTACCGGCGACGCGAAATGACCGTATCCCAGACTCGGCCAGTAGCGAACACCGGTCGCTTTAATTTCAGTCAGATGCTGCTGGCCGCTGCCGGCCATGTCGCTGAAGGCGACCATGATGCGGGCGTCAGTACCGGGCACCGGCAGGTTAATACCGTCTGCCTGCATGACCGTGCGTGCTTTTTTCCAGCCTCTGCCGGTACCGCTGTAGAGACGGACGCTTTTTGGCCCAATCAGCAGCATATCCGCCAGGCCTGCGCCGGTAACGTCGGTCATTTGCATCTGCGGATGGCGGTATTCCGTCGGTAAAGCGGACAGCGGCGTGAAGTGTTGCCAGCTCTGCTCCGGGGTTTGCGCATAGCTTCCCGCCGCGCCAGGTGTTGTCACTATCCACTCCAGATAGCCATCACCATTCAGATCCAGCAGTGTGCCGCCGTCGCGCAGGGAGGGGATCGCCGGTAGCGGTCGGGCTGCCGCCCAGGTGACGGCATTTTTATCGTCGCCAGACTGACGGACCGGCTCACGATACCACCAGGCGCCCGCGTCCTGATACAGAATGCCCGCCAGTCCCTCGCCGCGCAGATCGACCATCTGGTAAGGCTGCAGAGGATTCAGCCGACCGATATCTTCCCGCTGCTGCCAGCTAACGCTCTCTGCCGCCGCTGCTGAAAAGCTCTGCCAGCTAAAGGAGAGCGGCGGCAGGCTGACCAGAGTGCCATCCGCTTCATATCCTGCCTGCTGCGCGGTTTTCAGCGTGGTCAGTGACGATGAAGCATTGTAGTCCAGCTTCAGCCGGGCGACCAGCGTTCGCTCATCACCCTGGGCGGCTTCACCGCTGAGCGCAGCAACGTCGTGGAACATCAGCACGTCCTGGCACAGGCGGCGGGTGCGCAGCTCGAAGCCATATTCCCAGCTGGAGAACATATCAAGGCGGCAGGGCCATGTGCTACTGCCGGGCGTGGCCCAGACGAGTGGTTTAGCTAACGCAGTTGATTCACCGTAGTTCAGCACCAGCGTAAACAACCAGTCGCTGGCGGCAGGTACAGACAGCAGCGCGGGCAGCGTCCGGCTGGCGGTTTTGTTGCCATACCACACCGCAACCAGATAACGCTGGGCCATTACGCCAGGATGGGCGGTCTTCTCCTCCTCGGGACAGCTCTGATCGTCTTCCTGGCGGTACTGCCAGTAGATCTGCTCGCCGCTGGCCGACACCGACGACTCCATCAGCCAGACGGCAGTTTGAGCCACACCTGCAGGGCTGTGAATTCGTGCCTGCGGATTGCGCCCCAGCAGGTGGATCTGGCCGTCCGGGCTGTAGATTAGCCAGAAATCAACGGCTTCGTCAGCCTGATAAACCCAGCGCTCAAAGCGGCTGAAGCCGGTTTCTACCCGCGAGCGATAGTTGGTGACATTATAAGTGCCGCCGAGGCTTTCGCCCAGCAGCCTGGTAGCGGTGCGCATCTCGGAGATGCCGTCTGTATTCAGTGCGGGCACCAGTACCTCGCCGTCCGGCCCGGTGAAGATGTCACTTTTATCATACTGTGGCACGCCTTTACGGGTTTGCCGGCGGATGGCCAGCTGACCGCAGCTCCAGCCAGCGCCAAAAACGTCATTGCCGCCGCGGCTGTGATAGCTGAGAGACAGGGATGGCGCATAGCCGCGTCCGGCGCTAATCGGCAGCGGGATGCTGAGCGTGGCGGCGCCGTCCGGGCCAGCGGCGGCCATATCACCTTTCAGACCGGTGACGGTTCCGCCACCCGAGGGCAGAGCAGGGGGCGTCAGGCTCAGCTGTTCTGTATTTTGCATAGTAGAATTCTCCACAGGCTTCCCCGGAGGGAAGCCTGATACAGGTGATAACCGTCAGCTTGCGATGGTATAGCGGATGTGCAGGATGATGTCGGTCAGACTCAGCAACAGATCTTTCTGCTTCCCGGTGGCGTCCGGGAAGCTGAGCGTCAGCTTGCCCTTATCTCCGACCGGAATACCCTCAAACGGCAGCCAGCGACTGTCGTTGAAGTCCAGCTGGAACTGCCCGCTGTCGTTCATGCCGTGAGAGACGGTTGTTGCCGTGCAGCCCTGCGGCAGAATCACGCTGCCACCATAGCTGAGCACTGCCCGCACGTCCTGATACGGCCCGACCAGCGCCGGCAGGGTGACGCTGATTTGCTTAATGCGGCGGGTGTTACCCAGTGAGGCTGGATAATCATCACCGATTTTCAGGTCTGAGAGCGTCAGCGTAGCCTGCAGTTGCTTGTCCTGAATGTTCAGACCGTTCGTCTCCGAGCCAGCGCTGCCGCTGCCTGTGTTGACCAGCGCGGTAATCTGCTCATCCAGAGTGAACTTATCGCTGCTCAGGGCTCCATAGAACTCAGACAGGCAGGAGGTGTGGGTTACCTCTTTCTCTCGCTGGTCTTTTTGCAGATAACTCTGCTCCATCTGCGCCAGATTCAGCATCAGGGTTTCACCGGCCATCAGACCGGCCCAGGTGCTCTGCCAGGCGCCAGGACGGATAAAGGTGACGGATTCTGTACTCAGCGCCCACCGGTACGCTTTCTCCGCCATCAGGCAGCGGGAAACTGTCAGGTCATAGAACTGGTAGTAGATGGCCGCCAGTTTGCCGCGCAGCCAGTTGTACAGCGCTTTGCTGGTGAACTTGTTCTGCAGGAAGGTCATCTGCGCCTGCGTCTGAGACTGTTGGGTTTCCAGCCAGGTTTTCTGCAGCACCGCCCCCTCTCGTCGCACGGCCAGTGTGTCAAGCTGGGCGTTAATTTGCTTCACCTCAGACTCGGCATTGTTACGCTGGATTTCCCACTCCTGGCGGCGACGGCGGTACATCTCGGACTGGCTGATACGGTCAGCTGCAGTATGAGTGGCTGACGCTGACAAGTCAGCTATCCCGGCCAGTGCCGTAAATGCCGCTCCCCATCGGGAGCCACCGTCGGCCAGGCCAAAGATATTCGGCACCAGGTCCGCCACGCCCGCGGCGGTATGGAAGACCTGCCCGCCATCTGCCAGGGAGGAGGAGGAAAGGAACAGTTTCATGGCCTGCATTTCACCCGTATTAACATCTTCATCATACAGGGTGGTATAGCTGTCAAGGCGGGACTGCGCGCCGCTGAGGCTCTCTTCCAGCGCGGTTTTATCCGCATCAATTTCAGCGATGGCGCTGTTCTGCAGGGCAATGCTCTGTCGTATCAGTTCTGTGCCCTGAGCCTGCAGCAGCTCTGACAGAGCCTCTGCATCCTGCCGTTCGGTAATGCTAAGCAGCGTGCTGCCGAACTGGGTCAATTGCCCCACCATGCTACGTGCGCTCTCCAGAATCACCGGAAAACGGTACAGCGGTATGTCGTCTACGACAGGCAGGTCACTGCCGCCCAATGATGCATTGACCGCCGCGCTGAGCAGTGCCGCCGGGTCTGCTGGTTTAGCATAGATGGCCAGCGACAGCGGGTTCCCGTCAATTGAAAGGTTGTGACGCAGGTTATACAGACGCTGCGCCAGCGTCTGCCAGTAGCCGCTCAGCTTCCCATTCTGCTGCGGCAGAAACAGGCTGGTCAGTGAGTTGGCGGTGCGTAACTCAGCGGAGGACACCTGCTGGCGTACTGCCATCAGTGCCTGCTGGGTGTTTTTCTGTGTAGTCTGTTCTGCGGCATCGGTCAGGCGCGGACTGGCCCAGCCCGCAGCCTGAGGCAGATATGGCTCCTCACCGAGGAGGTCCAGCGCCTGCACGTACCACATTTTGGCTTCGTTCAGGGTGTCACGCTCAAGCATACGGTAGGCCGCATCACCGCGGGCAATCAGCAGGTCCAGATAAGCCATAAAGGTGGCGATTTTATAATGCAGCGGGTCCGCCTGCGCTACTGCGTCCGGATCTACCGAATTGAGCGCGTCTGCGTGCCAGCTGGTCTCCTCCTCCAGTGGCCGCACATTCCATACATAGGTGGCAGGCTGGTCGTTGACCAGATAGCCGTCGGGGCTCCAGATATACTTGATCCACTGCGTGGCTTCGGTGAATTTACTTTCACTGAGCAGGCGCTTAAACACCATCATTGGCACGTAGTAGAACATTTCCCAGAAGTAGAGGGCGTTGGCACCGCTAAAGTCCATCGGTTCTGTCGTTTTATTGCTGACTAATATTTGTGAAATACCTTGATAGTCAATAGTTGGATCGTTCAGCACCCAGCGTCCTTCACTGCCACTTACTTCGATTTTTAAGCTTTCACCGCTCTGAAACTGCACACAAAAATACATATTTGCTGGAGATGCTGTGGATTCATCCAGACGGGGAAGGAAAAATGTAACTGACGTTTGCTGTGTGGTACTGAGTGTGCCACTGGCCAGAGTAAAGCGGTCACCGTCAGTAAAAACATCGCACATCAAAATCTTAAATGCAGGCGAGATGCCGTTAACATCGGCATCATAGCGATTAAGCACCAGCCCGACGTAGGCACCCTGGCCCAGTTTAGGCTCCTGCAGCTGCTGTGTCTCCATTGTCAGCACCGAGTTCAGGCCAGCATTGGCGCGGGAAACCAGCTGTTTTGCGAAAAGCGTGTTCACGCGGATCCGGTGGACTCCATATTGCAGATATTGGGCTGAAGTATTTGTGCGAATCATACTGATAATAGGGACCGTGCGTCCAAAGTTAAGTCTGTATGTGAAAGTCTCACCTCCAAAATAGTACATGCCGCCTGTTATTGAATATTTGAAAGTGGCTTCGATGATGTCATGTTCAAAAGCTTCCGATGACAAGTCAATTTGGCCGCTGATATAATAAAGAGTCTCATCCCAAGTGTTTTTTGCGGCCTGGAGCGGACCATTATGTATTTCATAAAAACGCCCATCGCCTAATGTAACACTGTAGGACAATTCAAGTTTACTTGTGTCCATTTTGATAAAATCACCAGCAGCAAATTCACAAAAATCTAACGTTCCGTAATGTATTATTAAGACTATTGTATCAGGACTGTCCTGGTGCTCAAAAAAAACGCAATCTGTGGCCTTGTCATATTTGAAATTATCTTCTCCAAGGATGTCATCTTCATTGTAAATCCCTTCAAATGAAAGATCAGGCCTACTCATTGAGATATTATCTGAATAAAGATAAGTAATGTAGGAGGTTTTTCCATCAACTATTTTTTTAATTGTTACAGAGGACATCGACAATGCCACGCCAGATAATAAAGTATTGTTTTCAATATATCTCGCAAGAAGAACGCACTCGCCAATATCACCTGTTTTTTTGAGCAGATCAATTTGTCGATCTTTAGAAGTTTGACTGGGGTTGCCAAAGACAAGGCGGGATTCAGCATCGAAATCTAGTTCGATATCACTTGAATCCATTATGAGTCTGGGGTTCACTTTCCCTCCCGTTCCAGCAGAGTAGCTATCATCCCCCCAAATGCTCTCGCTGGATTTTATTTCTGCATAGGGCTGAATCTTAGGAGTGTTCAGACAGATATTTTCTAACGTATCAAATTGTAAGTAAGCGAATATCCAAAAGTCTGTTGTTACTGTTGCGCTGTGGTCACTCGAAATTACTACCCCGCTTATGTCCCTGGGGTTCTCTGAGTATGCAGCTTTTTTTTCATAAAAAATAACAGATAGACAGTTTTCTAAAACATCAAATGAACAGTACATACCGATATCGTTAGCATCTGTCGGTTTGAAGAGATTTTCATCAGTTTGCACCAGAAGTGGGAAAGTACCTGACTGTAACGTAACAGTAACAGGAGTAGACCAGTTGCCGTCATGTAGAATGTGAGCATATTTCAGCTGGTACTCGGTACTCTGTGTTGTTTCGTTATTGTCAGATGTAGCAACTTCCCTGCCTTCTATCCAGACCAGATACAGTCGCGACTGGAATATGACGGGGCGCACCAGATTGCTTACGGGGGTCAGCGCGGTGGTGATTTTCTGCCATTCCGTCCAGGCATTAGCGGGCAACTTCCCGTCCGACATTTTTTCGATATCCGCCGATCGCCAGTAGTAATCGCCGATGGCAGAGCGCCCGATAATATACGTTGCGCCGTTCTGGTCGCTGACGCTGTCATGATATCCGCTAATAACATCAAGGTTGGCTATCTCTTCAAAGCGGGTCATATAGGTTTTAAACGCTGCCTCTACGGTATCGCTGGTCAACTGGCTCTGGCTGAGCGTCTGCAGCATCTCGTCCATCATGCCGGTCTGACCAAGGCGCAGCGTCGGGTCCAGATAGTTTTCCGGATAGTAGACCAGCTCAGAGACGCCGGCCCAGGTAGCGTAGCGTTTATTATAAGTATCCCAGTCGCTGGTAAAGAAATGCTTTGATTTAACCTCGCTGACTACGCCCTGTTCCTGGCCAGTCAGCGCCCGGTTCACATACAGCTGCACGCTGGCAATGGCTTCGGCAATACGGGTGGTTTTTATCTGTGCTGAGACCTGATTGTCAATCAGCAGCCAGCTATATAGCTTGTCACGGTCGCTTACCCATTTCGGCGCGATATTTTTAATCACGTATGTGCTGGCAGCGGCGCTAAGTCCTTCATCAAGCACGGCGGCTAATTTTGCCGTCTGCTGTGCATTCAGCCCGGCCTGCATAAAATGGCTGCCAGCCTGCCAGTCACTATAGGCTGATGAATTATTAAGTTCAGTCAGCGCCTTAACCTTGTCAGGGGTGATGTTAAAAGTAGTCGCAACGTCCAGCCACTGCAGCGCATCCCGTAGATGTATCCAGCTGTAAAAATAGTTATAGTTGGAGACCTGCGCCAGCGCCTGAGCCAGTGCCAGTTCGTTAATGTTTAGCGCCGTGGCCACCGTTTCTACCGAAAGCCTTGTCATAGATTTTGCATCACCGCTCAGCGAGGTAAGGACTTCAGAGGCGTGGATGCCGCAGCGGGCGAGCAGAGCATGTAGCTGTGTCAACTCATACAGCGTGCTGATATCATGGCTCAGCTCGGTGGCCCTCTCGACGAAAGTGGCGGGATGCGCAACCACCCATGTCAGCCCGGCTGCGCTGAGACCGGCATTGCGTACAATCAGCGCCAGCTGGCCCAGCACCTGGCAGAAAGAGACCATCCTGACAGTATCTTGATCATTACGGCTGTCATTATCAACCAGTACCAGAAAATCCTTCACTGTCAGCCCCTGCGGTTTCAACTGGTCAAGCCACATCAGGACGGCCACCGCCGTTTCGGCAGAGTCAAGCTGGGTGGCGGCAGCAATGAAAGGGGCTGCCGCCGTTATCAGCTCCGTTTCACTGGCATCACTGAGGTCGTGGCTGGCCAGCCCATTTTTCAGTGTGTCGATCAGATTATTAATATCCGGTGACAATACTGTGCTGTAGCTGGTGGTTAGCATCAGGTACAGGTCGCTGACGGTCCAGCTCATCTCGCTCAGCCACTGTGTATATCGATCAAGGGCAGCGGACAGTCCGTTAAGCGCCTCGCCTTTTAGCGTATCCAGCTTCTGACCCGCATAAGGCGAAACGGACAGCAGCAGGCTCAGTTCAGTGACGGTAAGTTGGTTTACTTCTGCCAGCAGCCGGGTGCGGTATAGCGCGGAAAGATTATCGATGGTGGTGGTAAAATCAATGGTTTTATCCTCGCTGTCTTTATCTGTAAAGGTCAGGGTGTAGAGGGTATACAACCCGGTTTCGTCAACCTGTAGCGCCCGCTTGAGCGCCCCGAGGCGGAAAGTATCTTCAGACTTTCCGGGCTCCAGGTTCAGCACAGTCCCGTCAGCGGAGAATAGCTGGTTATTCAGCGGCAGGGTATTGAACAGCCGGGTGAATGCGCTATCCTTGCCGCTATGAGTAATCTGGCTGATATTCGCGCCTGCCAGCACCAGTGCGGCAGAAAAATCCACACCGTGACGCTGCGCATAATAATTCACCCAGAACAGCCGGCTCAGCACGTCATCGGTAATTCTCAGGTCATCATTAACGCTTTCAATCACGGTCCGAATATCGGACAGGGAGATACCTGTGGCTTTGTAAAGGCGGACAAGCTTATTAAGCTTCAACAGGAATGTGCTGTAGGGGTAAGTCGATTGCTGGAAATTGATTGTTGATGTAAACCCACTTTCACCTGCCTCACTACTCCATCGATTAATTAGAAGATCTAACCCGCCAGCGGCAGTAAGTTTATTGGCATCTATAGCAAGAGATAGTTGTAAGGCTTCATTAGCATCAGGAACCAGGTTTGGGTTGTCATATTCAAAAAATACGTTATCACCATCTTTAATTTGCAGCATTTGATAATCTGGCCTGGTGTCGCTAAAACTCAAATTTAAGAGATATCCATCCTCCACTGGAATAAGTTCTGCATACTTGACATTATTACTGTTATTCTTAACGGTACGCTTCATCAGTACTGCATTCAGTGATTCACCAGAGCTAACAAGTGTAATCAGTTGGTCGTTCTGATAATACTGCATGCCCGGCATTATATTGTCCATTCCCGTAATCAGCCCCAGCAACGAACTTATTTCATCATAGGTCAGTCCGTACCAGTGGGCGAGCCATGCGGCGTTCTGGAAGTTGATGAGGTTGATATCGCCGAAGTTCTCCTTAACCAACGCGTCCACTTTATCTTCGGTAATCTCTTCGGTGAGGATGTTATGCAGCTCTGGTGAGATGTCTGCTGTAATCCCGAGCAGGCTGCTGGTGTTCATTTTTGCAGCCACTGACGGATTGTTGCGAAACGCTTTAAACGCCGGGTCCTGCAGGAGAATGGCCTGCCGCGTAGCCTCATACGGCAGATGGAACGGTGTGGCTTCCGTCTGACGGTAGGTGGCAAGATTTTTGATGACATCATCGTAACTCAGGCTTTCCTTCGACTGGATATTATTTAGCAGCAGCTCATTTGACAGGGACAGGGTGGACAGCTCGTCGTCCATATCTGACTGGGACAGCGAAAGAGATGCCAGATCAGGCCGACGGGTATCCAGATGATATTGTGACGTGTCCTGATGCAAATTTCTGGCTTCCCGGTACAGCTCGGTCAGATACCCTGCCGGTGAGAACATCGAGGCGACTGAACCGGGCTTGACGAAGCTGCTGGCACGCTGTGGAAACAGGTCGCCATACCCGTCCAGCATGGATGACTGGCGGATACCCAACCGGACAGCGTTGGTAAGTTGCGGGTTAGCACGGCTGAGAATACGGGATTCCGCCATTTTGTTTTCTTTCAGTGCTTGCTGTGCCTGCTGGTAAAGAAAGTTCTTTTCACCCCAGGTGAGCGCGTCGCCGGCCAGCGCTTTTACCTCAGCAAAAGAGCGAACCATAATATCCGACAGGGTTATCTGGCCGCCAGCGTCGGCTTGCAGATTGTGGCCTGTTGTTTTGTTACCGGCATTCAGTTTGTCGAGTATTTCTTCAGTAAGATACATGGCGGGTCCTCATTAAATGTCAGGGAAACATGACAGATTTGTGCGGAGAAATTTTTACGCACATATATACGTGCTCATGGTTGCCATTCCCTGGCTTCAAACAGTGCTTTTTCTGCTTCGCGGCGCTGCACCAGACCGGGCAGTTTTTTTCCGCCCGCATTGACCCAGCGCGGAAATTCTTCCGCCGCTCCGGAATAATCTCCGGCGTTAAGCTTTTTCAGCAGTGTGGAACTGTGCAAGTTTCCGGCCCCCAGATTAAACACAAAGGAAACAAGGGCATCAAATTGACCCTGTGTAAGGGGAGCGGTTACATAACGACCTACATTGCGCTCAGACTCCGTAATGTCCTGTCGCAGAAAGGCGTCAGCCTGCTCCGCGATGATGTTGTCACCGGGCTGTACGCCGGCGGTATGACCATAGCCAATCGTCCAGACATGCGCAGAACACTGATAGGCATGAAGACGCAGGCCTTCAAAATGCTTTATCAGCTCAAAGCCTTTTTCACTGGTTTTCATCACTGTCTGCTCCAGATAAGTTGCCGCCGTTCCGCAGGCAAAAAAGGCAGAACACGCGTTGATTGCCGCCTCTGACCGGGGCGGTCAGAGGCCGTATGATCACGGCCGCAGGCGATACGCTATGGACGCGATAATCCCCCGTAAAATGCGACGTACGAGCACACAGGGCCACCGGATAAGGCGGCAATACTCCCTGACCATGGCATTATTTGGGAGGTTTATTAGTAAGGTAGTAATTCACGCGGTGAATGTGATTGATATTAATTATTAGTTTATAGCAGGGAAAGGAAAAAATCTGGGGGGGGAGGGTAAATGTTAATATGCATCTAAATCAGCCAGTTGCCAGCTGATAGAGAATTTTATATTATGCTGCTTTCAACAGGTCTGCATATAGAATGTACAAATGATGACATCCTCCACCGCCACCAAAGGAATAAAGCACTTAAGATTAGGTTTTTTTTAATATTTAAAGCTTATTTAAAATTTATGGCCATCCTAAGCAAGGGTGCCCCGAAAATTTAAAGAAGAGGGGCGTGCAGTGACGCTGACAGAAAAATCGGGCTATCTGGATGGTGCGCCCTGGTGGCGCATTTTCTTTATCATAAAAAAATGCTTTCTGCTTAGTATGATAATGTTGTTTTCGAGTTCGGAACCATCAGTAAACAACATGTTGGATGGAGTGGACAAATCAAAAGAAGATTTAGAACTTATGTTACTGGCTCCAACAATGGAGGGTATAGCTGTGACTGAACTGTGACGTCAACAGGTCCTGCACCAGGTAGAATATTTCATCAGGGCTATCGGTGGTATGCCTTCATGGTCGCCATGCTAACAGATTGCGGGGATAACATTCGGGCGAGTTACCATGTTTTTTTTCTGAGATTACTCGGTAACGGTCCCGCACAGAGTTGCTACCGGTCGACGCCGGCGGTGAGGCAGGTGAACTGTTCCGGCGTAAAGGTCTACATCTCGACGGTCCTGGGGCCAGTGGAAAGTGATCTGCTTTGTGACGAAGACTTACATGCGCGACGAAGGTAATCGTCGCCTGACAAAAATCATATGAGTAATGCTTAAAAAATAGAAGATTTAAGATTAAGGTGGCGGCCTGTCTGTGGGGGAATTATAGCAGAGAAGAAAATCTCCCCTGCATAAATGAAACTAACCCGCTGTAAAGATGTGGTTACGCGGATTTTATGATGTATGTCACAGGAATCGACCCACTGATTTTCAGCAGCGGAAGCTTACAATCCCGCAATACCCGGCCAAGGACAGGGTATTCATCAGGGTTGAAGGATGAACCGTTGCAGATTAGCCAGCCATCAGGCAGTGAACCGGAAGTCCAGAGAATAATCGCCCCCACAGGCAGACATTCCGCCGCTACTGCGATGGGAACTGATGACGGCGGATTTTCAGAATTATATTCCTGACACCATTCAGACCATGTCCACATAATGGTGGATTTATAGTAGCGGCGGCGGAAAAGGGCGTTACTTTCATAGGGTCGGTATTCCTGGGTACAACCACTTTCGCTGGTTGCCATTACCAGTAATGCGCCAGGGCTGTCGACAGGATAGTTGAGGCCTGAATAAAGGTTCCCACTATCCGACTGCCTGTAGACGCCGAACTTTTCGGCAGTAAGCGTGTCAAGATTTGTGGTTCCCAGTTCGCCATAGTACGGAAAAGTAGGGCTGTCTGTGCTCCCGGAAAGCAGAGTATTTTTTTCCATATTACCTCCATGTGTTTTCATTACGGTTTTGTGGGAAAGCATATTCCATGCATCCCGTTACTGAATCTACTCCCTGTGAGTGGCAGGTACTTCAACGAACCAGCAACAGATACAATAAACCGGGAGGCAGTTTGGATGGTACTGTTGCAAAGATCAGCCGTCTGCTGAAACGTTATCGTCAGTTTGGACCGCTTGGCATGAATAACCAGGTTAGGTAAACAGCACGCAGGTTGCGATCGATGACATTCTGAAGGATTTTAAGGCGGTTGATTTCTTTCACGGTGAACATCCAGGCGTCATATACATAGAAATAGTCATTAGCATTGAGCCTCTACAATCATGGTGCGCATAATGTATATTATGTTAAATTATATTTGATTCGGAGAAGCCTGAACTTTTCGAATATCCCTACCACAAATCACAGATCTCTCATCAGGTCCGTTTATTGCCCAATAGCAAATTGCATATGAGTTTCGTGATTGGCGGTGAAATAGCAACTATGAGCTGACACGGGAATAAATACCCCCACACAAGCCGACCGCATTGCTGCTGTCAGCCTTGTTGTCAATATCAGCTACTTGTAGCGTCGTCCCATAAGCGGCCCTATTCCCTGCCCTGATTTACTTCGGTATCACGCCATAGGCGCTGAATTCGCCGGACTGATTGATAAACTTGTTGTAATATTCATTGACGGCAACCGAATTTTTTGCCGAGCCTTTCACGGCCGCGCCGACAACGTCAAGCGTGGCCTGATGGATTGCTTTATTCAGCTTGTCATGAATATCAACATTATCAGAAGATTGAATCTGTTTATTAGCGTTACAGGTTACACTTTCAGCAGCTGCTGTCCACAGGTGGTGACGCTCGCCAGCAGAACTTTTACGTCGGTGAGGGTTACCGTCGGGTTGAGCAGCGTCAGCTTCAGGCAGGTGACGCCATCGGCTTCGGTTACGCCAACGTTAGCGGCACCGGAGGCCAGCAGCGCATCACCGATCCGCTGGTTCAGCAGCGCAACAAACGCTGTGTCGCCCTGCTCCGCGCGGAAGCGGAACAGCACGCTTGCCAGCTGCGGCTGCATCACCAGCTCCAGCTCAGGCTGGGCAGAAACGAACTCTGCGACCTGCTGTGCGAGGGTGACGCCATTATCAATGATTTCGGCATACTGTTTTTTGCCCAGAGCTTCCAGACCCATCCACAGTTTCAGCGCGTCAAAACGACGGGTTGTTTGCAGAGATTTGGATACCAGGTTTGGTACGCCCTGTTCTTCGTCAAAGTCAGAGTTCAGGTAGGCCGCCTGATAACGCATCAGCTGGTAGTGGCGGGCATCCTTCAGCAGGAATGCGCCGCAGCTGATAGTCTGGAAGTACTGCTTATGGAAGTCCAGCGTGACGGAATCCGCCAGCTCAAGGCCGTCCAGGTAGTGACGATATTTCTCAGAGAGCAGCAGCGCACCTCCCCATGCAGCATCGACATGCACCCAGATCTGCTCTTTGGCTGCCAGCGCAACGATCTCCGTTAACGGATCGATAGCGCCTGCGTCAGTGGTACCTGCCGTCGCCACAATGGCCAGAACCTGCTCGCCGTTAGCTTTCGCCTGGGCGAGCTTGTCAGCCAGATCGGCCAGATCCATCCGCGAGAATTCGTCGGTTTTGACCATGGTGACGGACTGGTAGCCCAGCCCCATCAGCGCCATATTTTTCTGTACGGAGAAGTGTGCGTTCTCAGAGCAGACAACTTTAATTTTGCTGAGGTCGCCCGTTAAACCATTCTGCTGAACAGAGTGGCCCTGGCGGGCAAAAAACGTATCCCTGGCCAGCATCAGCCCCATCAGGTTGCTCTGCGTACCGCCGCTGGTAAACACCCCGGCATCACCGGCGGTGTAGCCTACCTGCTCGCGCAGCCATTCGATGAGTTTAACCTCGATGATGGTCGCTGACGGACTCTGGTCCCAGGAGTCCATGCTCTGGTTGGTCGCATTGATCAGCACTTCCGCCGCCTGGCTAATCACCAGGCTTGGGCAGTGGAGATGAGCCACGCACTGAGGATGATGCACGGAGAGGCTGTCCTTCAGGAAATACTCAACCGCGCGCTCAATAGCGACCTGGTTACCCAGGCCCTGAGAGGTAAAGTCTAAATTGATGCGCTCACGCAATTGCTCAACGGTTTTGCCCTGATACATCTCAGGCTGCTGTAACCATTGCACAACGGCTTTGGTGCTCTGCTCGATTGCGTCCTGATAGGCGGTAATGCTCTGTGCCGAGCCAGACAGAATCGGATTGATATCAGACATTCGCTCACTCCGCTTAAACAGGCTTCACGCCGGCAGCCAGCATTGCGCTCTCAAACTTATCGAGGAACACGTCCAGCTCTGCGTTATTTATCAGCAGAGAAGGCAGCAGACGCAGCACGCTACCGTGACGGCCACCGCGCTCCAGGATCAGACCGGCTTCAAAGCATTTTTTCTGCAGCAGCGCAGAGAGCTCGCCATCTGCAGGGTAGCAGCCCATATGATCCTGAGATTCCTGCGGCTTAACGATCTCAATACCGATCATCAGACCCAGGCCGCGAACGTGACCGATAACCGGGTAACGTTTCTGCAGCTCTGCCAGCTTCGCTTTCAGCCAGTCGCCTTGAGCGGCAACTTTAGCGGCAATATCCTGGTTTTTCAGGATCTTCAGCGTGGTCAGGCCGGTCGCCATCGCCAGTTGGTTGCCGCGGAAAGTACCGGTGTGGTGGCCAGGTGCCCAGGCGTCGAACTGCTTTTTAATACCGAGAACGGCCAGCGGTAAACCGCCGCCAACGGCTTTGGACATTACGATGATATCCGGCTCAATTACGGCGTGCTCGAAGGCAAAGAGTTTACCGGTACGGGCAAAGCCAGCCTGAACTTCGTCGAGGATCAGCAGAATACCGTGTTCCTGAGTCACTTTACGGATGCGCTGCAGCCACTCTTTCGGGGCTGGGTTAACGCCGCCCTCGCCCTGCACGGCTTCAAGGATCACCGCAGCAGGTTTGCGCACGCCGCTCTCAACGTCGTTGATCAGATTGTCGAAGTAGTAAGTTAGCGCTTTAACGCCGGCCTCGCCACCGATACCCAGCGGGCAGCGGTACTCGTTCGGGTAAGGCATAAACTGAACTTCAGGCATCATGCCGTCGACCGCTTCTTTCGGCGACAGGTTGCCGGTCACTGAGAGCGCACCGTGGGTCATACCGTGGTAGCCGCCGGAGAAGCTGATAATACCGGAACGGCCGGTTACTTTTTTGGCCAGCTTCAGCGCGGCTTCAACGGCATCGGCGCCGGATGGACCGGTGAACTGCAGGCAGTACTCTTTGCCTTCGCCCGGCAGCAGCGACAGCAGATAAGATGAAAACTCATCTTTTAACGGCGTGGTCAGGTCGAGCGTATGTAACGGTAAGCCACTGGTAATGACACTTTGGATGCTATCAAGCACATCAGGATGGTTATGGCCAAGCGCCAGGGTTCCTGCACCTGCGAGGCAGTCAAGATATTGATTGTTTTCAACATCGGTGATCCAGACGCCCTGCGCTTTAGCGATCGCTAATGGCAGTTTGCGCGGATAACTCCTGACATTCGATTCAAATTCAGCTTGTCTTGCTAAAAAGGTTTCATTGCGTTGCGGTAATGAATTAGCACTCAAAGTATCAATACGGACTTTATCCGTCATCATATCTCTCCTACAACCGCGGGTATCGCGACGCCGGGTTGAATTGGTGTTTATACAGGGTTTGCTATAAAAAAGCGCGGCTAATATATGTTGTTTTAACGATGGACTCAATAGTTTATTTTTTGCAATTTCTTTCAAAAAATATTCTTTAAAATCAATAGTAAATAGCGAGGCGGCTTTGTGCTTAACGCCTTCCTCCGCCGCCGTTTACTGTCCGTTGAACTATTTATGGGCAGCAACAAGGGTTACTATTGGCCTTAAGTGCGACTTTTTGTCATAAGTTTGTCGCAATTCGTCAGGAAAGTATCGATTCAGCGGGGCAAATCACTTACTATGCCCGCGCTCAATTTTCTCCGCGCCGAATTTACCCGGACAGTAGCGGCAAGAGATGACGTTTTAATGACCGCGTCGGCCGACACGATAAAAGAATAAGGAAGCGCTATTTAGCCACCGATACGCATCACACCCGATAACCTGAGACAGGCAAAACAGGCTATCGACAACGGGAGCTGGCTCCTGGGTTGTAATCAGAAATGTTCGCGGGCGGACATTTCGTAAGGAGAACGTCGCCGGATAACCGCGCACGTCCCTTATGCCGGGAATGAAAATTTTCATGCCATTTTTAATGGCGCCCTGATATGAGACCGTTATGACCTCCATTGTTCCACAAATCGTCGTTGCCAAATTTGGCGGCACCAGCGTCGCTGACTTTGATGCGATGAGCCACAGTGCCGATATCGTCCTTGCTGACCAGGATGTTCGCCTCATTGTTTTATCCGCCTCTGCTGGCGTGACCAACCTTCTGGTTGAACTTTCTGTGGGCCTGCAAAGCCAGGATCGTCTGGATAAGATCGACACCCTACGTACCCTCCAGTACAACATTATCTCTCGCCTGAAACAGCAGACGGCGATCGGGGAGGAAATCGATCATCTGCTCGACAATATCCGTCGTCTTGCCGAGGCCGCCGCCAATGAGTGCTCAGCAGCCCTGAGCGATGCGCTGGTAAGTCATGGTGAGCTGATTTCCAGCCTGCTTTTTGTCGAAGTGCTGCGTGAACGCGGCGTAGAAACCGAGTGGTTTGACGCGCGTAAAGTTATCCGCACCGATGACTGTTTTGGCTGTGCGGAACCGCAGCCTGCCGCCATCGCGGAGCTGGCGGAAAAGCAGCTGCGTCCGCGGGCTGAACAGGCACTAATCGTCACCCAGGGCTTTATTGGCAGCGACGCAGCGGGACAAACGACCACCCTTGGCCGTGGCGGCAGCGACTATACCGCCTCCCTGCTGGGTGAAGCCCTGTCGGCGGCACGCGTGGATATCTGGACCGACGTTGCCGGGATCTACTCCACCGATCCCCGTGTAGTTGCGCGCGCACAGCGTATCGACCGAATTTCGTTTTCCGAAGCCAGCGAAATGGCGACTTTTGGTGCGAAAGTGCTGCATCCGGCAACCCTGCTGCCAGCCATGCGCAAAAATATCCCGGTGTTTGTCGGCTCCAGTAAAAACCGATCTGCTGGCGGAACGCTGGTGTGTCGCGACGCTGAAAACCCGCCGCGCTACCGTGCGCTGGCCGTACGCCGCCGACAGACGCTGCTGAAGCTGCAGGACGTCAAGATGCAGCCGACCCACGCTTTCTTGGCCACTATCTTTGGGATCCTGTCACGCCACGAAGCGTCTATGGACCTGATGACGGCATCAGAATCGAGCCTCGCGCTGATCCTTAACGCCACCGGCGCAACCTCCGGGGAAGCCGATACGCTGACCACCTCTCTGCTGACGGAGCTGTCATCCCACTGCCGCGTCGAGGTGGAAACCGGTCTCGATCTGGTTACCCTGGTGGGCAATGAACTCTCCCGGGCCTCAGGTGCCTGCAATGCCGTTTTCGCGGAGCTGGAAACGCACCCGGTGCGGATGATTTGTCACGGTGCGTCACACCATAATCTCGGTATTCTGCTGCCGGCTGAATCGGCAGACGACGCAATAAAAGCGCTGCATCGCCGCCTGTTTGAGCTGTAAAGATGTCAAGGGGAACGGTCTGGCCGTTCCCCGGTTTCAGTCAGTTACACCTCCATCCCCGCCCGATACTGACCCCATTTAAGCACCGAGTGATGCCGAGACCGTTACAGCACAGCGCCCCGTAGACATTCGGTGCCAGCTGACCAAAGAAGCCTTCATGGTTCTCCGACAGGCAAATTGCGCCGCTCCATGAGTATTCAAAATCAACCTCCGACAGCATTGGGAAACGCCGCTCGAAAGACCGTCGATGATTTTCCGTATAGTGCCGGAGCAGTTTCTCGTTGGGACGACCGTTAGAGTGGAAGCTAAAGCTGTTACGGACAAGAATGCGATTGTCCACCGTGCGGCGGATGGTGCTGCCAAACGGATGCGCCGGGATCACCCCCCACACCGGTTTTCCTCCTGGCCTGCTCTTCGGCAGTCAGCTGCCGGGAAAGGCTGCCGTACAGGAAAGTCGGCAGCAGACGGCCGCGCAGAAAACCAAAGTGTGACGCAAAAGCGTTGTTGGCCAGGATCAGTTTGTCGGCGGTAATACTGCCTTTGTCGTGAACCAGCGTAACTTTTTCCCCATATGGATTACCGTCTGACGGCACTCGGCAGAACCTTTGCTGAACCTGTTGAGCAGATGTATCAATGGGGTCTGGAGAACCAGGCGGCGCTGGATGCTATGGAGGCACATTATCGTTCGGAGAGAGCCGCACTGGATAAACCCTGATTGCCGCAGATGCGGCTTTCTTGTACCCTTCCGTGGGTATGTTTTTTCTGTTACCGGACTCCTATGACAGCTCACTCTTCGAAAGATCCTCTGCATGGCATCACCCTTGAGATGCAGGTCAACGCGCTGGTCGCCCGCTACGGGTGGGATAAGCTGGGCCAGCTGATCGCGATCAACTGCTTTAAAAAAGACCCCAGCGTAAAATCCAGCCTGACCTTTTTACGCCGTACGCCCTGGGCGCGGGCTGAGGTAGAAACACTGTATCTTGTTTCGCTGAATGATGCCGCGTCTGCTCCGGCGGACGATCCCTGGGCTAACAGTCGTAACAAGGCTCGCTAAGAACGATGAACAAACCGGTCGCCATCATTGCCGCGCTGTTTCTCCTTGCCGGATGTGGCTCAAAGCCGACGGCGTCGCTTGTTACCCCGCCGCCAGTTAAGCAAACACTTGTGCAACAACAGGGGCCAGTCCGTGGTGTCTGGCTCACGACCGTTTCCCGACTCGACTGGCCGCCGGTAGCCTCGGTTAATCTCCCTCGCGATAAGCGAATCAGTCAGCAGCAGAAATCCCTGACAGATAAACTGGATAACCTAAAGAGTCTCGGCATTAATACCGTCTATTTCCAGGTCAAACCAGATTCTACTGCGCTCTGGCCTTCAAAGATCCTGCCGTGGTCAGATATGCTGACCGGCACTATCGGCGACGATCCCGGTTACGATCCGCTGCAGTTTATGCTTGATGAAGCACACAAACGCGGTATCAGGGTACATGCCTGGTTTAACCCCTATCGCGTCTCGGTCAATACGACAGGCTCTACCGTTGCTGGGCTGAACCGCACCCTGTCGCTGAATCCGGCCAGCGTTTTTGTTCTGCACCGGGACTGGATCCGCATCGCCAGCAATCGCTTTGTACTCGACCCGGGTATTCCGGAAGTTCGGGATTGGATCACCAGTATCGTCGCGGAAGTGGTGACGCGTTACCCCATCGATGGCGTGCAGTTTGACGATTATTTTTATGCCGAATCGCCCGGTTCGCCGCTTAACGATCTCAGCACCTTCCGTCGATATGGTCAGGGATTTGCCGCAAAAGCCGACTGGCGCCGGCACAATACGCAGCTGCTGATTGAGCAGGTGTCACATACGATCAAGCAGATTAAACCTGAGATTGAATTTGGTATCAGCCCGGCAGGCGTCTGGCGCAATCGCGGCCAGGATCCTTCCGGCTCTGAAACGCGAGGGGCCGCAGCCTATGATGAATCCTATGCCGATACCCGCCGTTGGGTGAAACAAGGCCTTCTGGACTACATCGCTCCCCAGATTTACTGGCCTTTTGCCCGCGATGCCGCACGTTACGACGTGCTGGCGAAGTGGTGGGCGGAGGTCGTCAAACCCACCCGCACACGCCTCTATATTGGCGTCGCCCTGTATAAAGTGGGTGGACCTTCGAAGATGGAACCTGACTGGACGGTTCACGGTGGCGTTCCCGAACTGAAACGGCAGCTTGACCTTAATGAATCTCTGCCAGATATCCACGGCACCATTCTGTTCCGCGAAGACTATCTTAACCAGCCTCAGGCCCGGGAAGCGGTAGGTTATATCAGGCAGCGCTGGGGGAAATAATCTGACGACCTGCTTCGCTACCCGCCATGGCAACCTTTAACGAACGCAAAACCCCGCTGCTCAATTCCAAACGGACAGTTGCTCGCAAAGGGGCCTCGCTCATTGAAGGAGCGTTACAACAGCCTGACCATCAATATCGTGCGCCCCGCCGTTTTATCCCCTTCCGTGGAGGCGGTTTATAGCCGGGCGATCGCCGTCGGCATTATTGACAGCCTGGCGCAAATGCCGTGGCCGCTGGAATAATATCAAAATTTCGATATTAACATCGATATGGGCAAGCAGCTGTTCAGAGCGGATTTTCAGCGGCTTGAGATGCATGATTACTTCTTCCTCCATGCCGGGGTCGATCCGGGCGGCGTTTCGGCAGAGTACAAAAGCAACCGCTGGCGGGTCCTGAGTCCGGTTGATAACGCTACCGCACCTTATGTTCTGTTCTGCCCAGGAGCCAGTACTCCGCTGAGGGCAATACCGGCGTGCTGGCACGCGCAGATTATCCGCGAACTTCAGCAGCGGTATTGGATTCCAGTTAACGGGTTCAGCCCGCAGACTATGGCAGGCTATGAGGATCTCAGCCCGCAAATTACCACGAGTACGGCGTTTATCAATGCAATTAGCAGGCAAGCTTTGTCCATACGGCGGACTCCACGGCGCTGCATATTGCTGCCGCCTTTAACGTCCCGACGCGGGCCATTTTTATCTCGATCGATCCTGCGTTGCGAGCAGCTTATTATCCCAACGTAGAAAGCGCCTGGGCAGGCGACAGTGACCTTCTGGGGCACCATGCCACGTCGGCCAGCGCGCTGCTGGCGCATTGCGAAAATCGGCAGGAGGCTTTTTAGGCCCGGTAACTACCGGGCCTCGTTATGCATTATGGCAATGCGGCTTTCAGACGGGCAACGGCTTCGCGTAGGCCTTCATTGGATACGCTGGCATAGGACAGGCGCAGGGTCGAACGATCCGGCTCGCTGCAGTAGAAGAACTCGCCCGGCACATAGACCACGCCCTGTTCCAGGGTTTTGCTGAGCCAGAGCGTTGTATCAAACTCTTCCTTAAACGTCGCCCACAGGAACATGCCGCCCAGCGGACGATGGAACGACAGACGGTCGCCCAGCTCTTTTTCCAGCTCGTGGCACAGTACGTCACACTTCTCTTTATAGGAGGCGCGGATGAGATCCAACTGCGCGGGCAGACGACCGGTCTGCAAATAATGCAGCGTTAAGGACTGCGACAGCGTGCTGGTATGTAGATCAGTGGCCTGCTTCAGGTTAACCACAGCCTGCTTTAACCAGTCCGGAGCAATCAGCCAGCCAACGCGCGCACCCGGCGCCAGAATTTTGGAGAAGGTTGAGGTATAGATAACGTTCTCCAGGTTATCGCACTCTTCTGCATAGCCGCGCAGCGTTTTGAACTGCGTATTACTGAAGTTGATCTCACTGTAGGGATCGTCCTCAATAATCAGGAAATTGTAGCGTTTTGACAGTTCGACCAGCTGCTTGCGGCGAGGCTCAGAGAGGGTTACCCCGCCTGGATTACCAAAAGTCGGCACGATATACACCGCCTTAATACGCTGACGCTGGACCAGCGTTTCAAGCTCGTCAACGTTCATCCCTTCGCCGTCGGTGCTCACCGACGCGAGGGTTGCTTCCGCCAGCTGGAACACCTGCAGGGCTGCCAGATAGGTCGGGCGCTCGACGACAATCACATCGCCAGGGTTAATCAGGGCGCGGGCCAGAATATCCAGCGACTGCTGGGAACCGGAAGTGATCAGAACACTGTCGGCAAAGCTGTGAATCGAACGCCTGGCAGCGATATCGCAAATGGCTTCACGCAGTGCCGGAATCCCTTCGCTGATCCCGTACTGGAAAGCGTCATTACTGTCGGCAGACATGACTTTGTCGAGCGCGATCTGCAGGCCTTCGGTATCAAACAGCTGCGAGTTCGGGATGCCACCGCCGAGGGAGATAACCCCTGCCATTTTGCTATGTTTTAACAATTCTCTGATCGCGGATGGGTGCAGGTCTTTTACTCTGCTGGCTAATTTCTGTGATGACATGTGGTTGCGCTCTACTGGGCTGTAACCCGGATTATTATTAGAGACGCTATGATAATCGATTTTTCGTCCGTCATTGCGGGAAAATGAAGAAAACGGCGCCCTTCCGGACGCCGTCATTAACCTCTGGGATTAACGCTGAGGATTCAGTAGCCAGGTTCCCGTCTGGCTGACGGTAATGGTCTGGCTACGCATCTGACCGTTGCTGCGCAGAATAAACTCGTAGCGACCCGGCATTAGCTTAAGGGAAGCAAAACCGCTGATCGCTGGCATCACAGTCCGCACTTCACCATTGAGGGTGAGCTGCTCGCCATCATGCATACGAATATAAATCTGTGCCATCTGCGGCTCGCCGGTATTGCTGATGGCTGGCGCTGTCGCAGCACCTCCCGGCGTGTCGGCGATGGTGGCGTCTGGCGGCACGCTGACCGTCTCCGCGGGCGAATCGCCGCCAAAGGTCAGCGCGCCGGCAACGAGTCCCACCACCACTCCGCTAGCCACCATTCCCGGCACTTTATAGCGTGTCCATACGGCATGTTTCGGCGCCTCAGGGTTCTCTTCCACCGGCACCAGCATTGTTCCAGGGCTTTTCGCCGTTGGCACATCGCCAATACCGGCTACCGGCAGGCCGAGCAGCGCGGCAAACTCATCAATTGACCGGGGTCGATCCGCGGGCTGTAACGCCAGCGCCTTATCAACCGCCTGCAATAGCACCGCGGAATATCCCTGCGGCTGGCGCTGTGCCAGCGGAAGATAGCTCTCCTGAATGCTGCGCACTACGCTTACCGGCGGTGGTGAACCTGCAATCAGGGTATGCAGCACCGCGCCGAGCGCGTAGATATCGGTCCAGGGTCCCTGTTCGCTTTCGTTATCGTCCGTGTACTGCTCGATAGGCGCAAAGCCCGGACGCAGCATGGTTTCCGTTTCATCCGCAAGGTTACCGATCGTCTGGCGCGCCGAGCCGAAATCCAGCAGTACCGGCACGTCATTGTCCTGGATCTGGATATTATCCAGCGAAATATCACGGTGCAGATAGCCATCGTCGTGCAGGGTTTTCACGGCCCCTAGCAGCATCGGCAGGACCCGGTGGATCCAGGCCTCATCGATGAGCGTCGGCTGCAGCTCGCGCAACTTAGAGAGCGTGGTACCGCTGTAAAACAGGGTGCCCATATAGGCCGTATCGTTCTGTACCCAGAAGCGCAACACATTCAGCAGATTCGGATGGTTAAATTTTGCCAGCAGGCGTGCTTCCTGGATAAAGCTGCTCAGGCCTGCGGAAAATGCCTTACCGCAGCGTTCACCACGCAATACCAGCGTCATATCATCACCGCGTACTGCAAGCGTTGACGGCATAAACTCTTTAATAGCGATGGTACGTTCCAGCTGGTGATCCCAGGCGCGATAAACAATACCGAAGCCGCCGCCGCCGATGGCTTCCTGTATTTCGAATTCATTAAAGCGGTAGCCGATAGGGAGCGCGTTCGGGATCGCGCGGTTGTTATCATGATCCGTCATAGAATAATTCTCTTCAGAAAGCGTCCCGCGACGACACCGATTACCGGATACAAAGATGCGCTATGCATGGATTGCCCTTCCTCAGTTCACCGTTCGCCAGATGCCAGCAGCCGGGTTACGCAACTGCGGGTGCAGCGCATCAACCAACAGAATATTCAACTTTATGCCCGGTTCAAGCCAGGGCGTCCAGCGCGCGCGAACTGCGTCCAGACGGGCACGAAGACGGGTATCATCGCTGGCCATATCGCGAGGGATCTCCACGGCGATTGTGCCGTCAGCCTTCCAGCCGTTAAGCGCTGCCACATAGGGCAGGATCAGCCAGCTTTGATCGGCGTTTTCAGCGCTGACAACCATACGTTCGTTATTCACGGAGGTGATCAACAGGAGATCGGCATCGACAGCGGCGCTCAGACCGCTGACCGGGAAACCGTGGACAAAGGTCATCGCAATTTGCTTATTGCCACCGTTGCCCTGCTGAGTGACTTCACTGCGGCCGTTCAGCCAGCCGCCTTTCTCGCATTTTCCATCCGCTTTTGCGGGAATAAACAGGGCTGATGCGCCAACATCGCCCTGCCAGAAGGTCCGCAAATGACAGCCATCCTGGAGGGTAAATTCTTGCCAGGGGGTGCGATCCGCAGGCTGGAACTGGGCGTCAGGGGCCGTCGCCGGATTCAGCATCAGGGTTAAATCCGTATGGATTTCGGCAGCCCACTCTTTAGCTTTGCTGGCAGCACCCTGGCCCAGGTTCTGGTTATCCGGCGCGGTAAACTGCCACTTCACCTGCTGCAGGGCTGAACACTGGTTTTCCAGCAGTGCGCCAAGTCGCGGCATAAAGTTTTCAAGCAGCGAGAGACTCTTCTCACCATTTGCCACAATGCGCAGCTGCAATGTCTGCCCACACCAGCTCTGGGTGGTATTGTCTTTGATGTTATCGATCCAGACATCCAGCTTTTGCGTGGGTGATTGCACGATACGATAGTTTTCAGCCTGCACGCCGACAGAGACGGCAAGCAGAACCAAACCTGGAAGCCAACGTTTCATAAAGATCCTTGTTAGTCTGTATCAATCACCTGGTGAATAACAGCGCTGCGTCGGTTCACCTGCTGCAGGGCTTGCAGCATCTGCACTCCGTCGATTCCGTGCCAGAAGCAGTCGGTACAGAGTAAAAATACATCGCTATCATCAAGCGGGACAGCGTCGCAGTAGCTGGCTTCACCACCGTTTCCGCTCATTTCCAGCGCCAGGTACAGCAAATTATCGCTGACGCCCTCGGTCTGGTGCCCATCCGTCGCAGACTGTGCTTGCACGCTGCTCACGGGCGAACCAGCATAGCCTCGTTAACGCATCCGCGAATATACTTCGCATTCAGCTGTTTATCACCATCAAAATACGAAAGAATCGCATTACAGGCCAGCCAGAAAGCAACATCACCGCCCGGTTGCCCGGCAACACCGTCGCAGGTCACAAAGCAGGCTGCACGACGGCCGATCCGCTCCCCAACCGCATCCTGGTTACTGGCTCGCGTTCCCGTGTGGGAAAGCGATGCCGTTACGATATTCATACGTCATCCGCGTCGCGTTGCGTGTCCTTGTACTGATTCACTTCCAGATCATAGGCATGAAGGAAGGCTTCGCCAAACAGCGTGTGGAAATCATTGTCGATTTCCCCCGATGTTTTGCCGTAGCTGCGTACAAAATAGTCCCACAGCGCGGCCTTACGGGCCAGCTTCGAGCTCACGCCTTCACGCTTCGCCGACTCTTCCAACTGTTCAGGATCGAAGGATGCCAGCAAGGCGGCAATAATGGCGCGAATACCGGCAATCATCCCCAGCTGGTGCGCCTGCAGATCGAGCAGCGCATCGCGTACCGACTTCGCGGGCGGCATAAAGCCCGGCATCCGGGTGCCAAACATCTGCATCAATACCGTTTTGCCCGACGGCAGCAGTTTGAACGGGTTATTGGCATCGTCCAGCACCATCGTCATATCGGCCTTGACGCCGCGCTTGAGAATCGAGCGCGATGCCAACAGCGCAACGGTGCCCTGGGAGAACATCCCGAACATATGCCCGAGCTGGCGGAGGGTTTCGCGATCGAACTGCGGCTGGGGCTGAACGTCGCTCAGCCCCATTCCTTCCAGTAAGGCCTCAAGCAGCTCACTCTGCAACTGCTCGCCACCGTTTCCGGCCCCGGCGGTCTGGGTATTTTCACCGGGCAACGGATCGATCCCCAGACGCCTTTTAGACGGCTTCTCGCTGTTTCGCAGCAGCGTCTGAGGCGTGGTATTGCCCGTTTTATCCTGCGGTGGTTCATCTGTTACAGCGGCCGGTGTCGGTCTGACGCGACTGCTGGAAATATTGTCAGCAATAGAGAAGCGGTCCATCAGCGTATCCCACATTTCTCCGGGGACCGCTGTCGGTCCCCCGTCTTCCGGAACAGGCGCTATCACCATTGCCCGCGGGTTCGCCATCGCGGAAAGGCGGCTGACGGGACGCGTATCCAGAATCGCATCGGCGATCCCGATACGGTAGTCATCAATCCCCAGCACGTCGCCATCCTGCAGCTCAGCCTGGCGATCGCGTTCAAGAGGGGTATCGTTGATAGTCACGCGGATCACATGACCGCGGTTAGTGATGTAGCACTCGCCGTCAGGCGTAACCTGAACAATGGCCTGCAGGCGTGAGATTCCCCGATCGTTATCGGGCAACACCAGGTTGTTGTCAGTTCCGCGGCCAATGGTTCCACCCGGCGAGTAAAAGTCACAGCTACCCTGCGGCGGCTGATGACCAGGCTTGGTCGAAATAATGGTGAATCGCATAGCGTATTCCTGCTCAGTATGAAACGCGCCGCAGTAAGCGGTGAAAGGTACCGGTAACACGCGGGCAAAAAAGTCATGCAAAAGCGAAACGAAATAAACAACATTCAACTGCTGTACGCGAGAGCGTTTACAGGGGTTACGGCGGCACACACCCCGCGAAGTCGGAAATAAGATCGGTCAATTAATCGAGGATCCAGGTTCCACTGCTGGCGTTTTTACAGGCTTTGCTGTTGCTGTCCACGTTGACGCAGGTCGTTTTCTGGCGGGCCTTTGGACGCGGCGTCTGTTTGCGAACGGTGGCGTCATACAGTGCGCTTTTTACCACGGCGCGCAGCGGGACATAGCCAATCAGTTGCTCTGGTACCTCTTCATCCGCCAGCGCCAGCCAGGCGTGCTCGACCTGGCCCATGACAATATACGTTTTACCGGTTTGCAGCTGGCGAATAAGCTTGCCACCGTAGTCAGGACGGCTCATCAGCGAGGCCGGATAGAGCGCGCGATTCTCTTCATTCACCGGCTTAAATTCTGCAGGTGGCGTGACAACGTAACGGTGAGTAAACGTAATGCCATTTACCTGGCTGGTCACAATAGTATCGTCATTTAACGGTGGACCAGAGGGCGCCCTACAGCCCGTAACGCCAATCACAAAAAGAAGGGCTAATGCAAATCGCGTAGTCATAGCAGTTTTCCATTGCAAGCATATGATTGTACTTAAGCTAAGCAGCCAACAAACCTATTCCGTCATCAATAATACAGCCCGAAACACGGGATCAACCAGGTTTCAGAAACGCATCATTATCATTACAATCTATTGAATACTACAACATAATTTTATCGCACAGTTTGTGCAGTTCAATACCGACAGAACGGACTACGGCAGGAATTAATGCACCCTGACGCCATTATAAGATTTATCGCATGGCTGTAGCCGGGGGTTGTACGGTATAGCGCACGGACAACCCCCGTTTTCGGGGCATTTTCATTAACGGGAGAGCTGATATTCGAGGGTGATTTCCGCTTTCAGTACCTGTGAAACCGGGCAGCCTGCTTTGGCCTTATTGATAATTTCATCGAATGTCGATTCCTCAATCCCTGGAACAGCAACCTTACTGTGGAGAGCGATTTTCGTTATCGCAAACCCGCCTTCTTTTTTGTCCAGCGACACATCCGCTTCGGTGTCGATAGCGGTCGGCGTAAATCCGGCCTCGCCAAGCATCAGCGACAGGGCCATTGAGAAACAGGCCGCGTGAGCCGCGCCAATCAGCTCTTCCGGATTGGTGCCTTTTGCCCCTTCAAAGCGGGTATTGAAACCGTAAGGTTGCTGGCTCAGCACGCCGCTTTCGGTTGATACCATTCCTTTTCCACTTTTGATATCGCCTTCCCAGTGGGCCTGGCCTTTTTTGTGAATCGTCATCGTTCCACTCCTTTTTGACTTACGAGTGATCAAGTATAGACACTCAATGGCCAGAAGCGGGTTAATGTGAGATTCGACAGCTCCACTGTTCGTTATCCACGCTCTGGCTGGTTGCCAGATGCAGTGAGAGCGAAGCACCTTTCACGTAAGTAACGCTATATTCAAAAATAATGTCATCAACGTTGCTGGCAATCCGCTCAATACGGAACATGGCGCTCCCTTCGGGAACGGAGAGTATTCTTGCCCGTGCGGCATCGCAGATAACCGGTACGTACTGCTCATGGGCGCGGGTCGGTGAAAAACCAAAGCTCTGGCGCAATTGCGTATAGAGAGAACGATCTTCATCGATACGGCTCATGCCGTTGTAGACCCGGCCATTAAGCCAGCTCAGCATATGCCCGACAACGCTATCCCCCTGATGAAGGGTCCGTTCCAGGCGTAATACCTGCGAGCCTGGCGAGACCCCCATTTTCTCCGCCACCCGACCATCAGCCATGGTGGGCAAAAATGAAATTACTTCAAGGCGGACCGGAAGCGGGTCAATAAAGGCAACAAGGGTATCCGGTAGATCGTTGTACTGCTTAAGCAGCGCATCGCGATTGATAAACGTGCCTTTTCCCTGCTCCCGGTAAACCATACCGGTACTGACCAGGGCATCAATGGCCTGCTTGATGGTGCCGCGAGCGACTTTAAATTCATCCGCCAGCAGCAGTTCGCCCGGCAGGCGGTCATCATAGGTAAAAGAGATGATTCTCTGCAGGATGATCTCTTTAATTTTCAGGTATAAGGGGAGTCCATCTGACTCGTACATGCATAAACTCCGCTCAGAGATAGTGTATCTGGTCGCACCAGCGTGCCATTATATCCTTATTTATTTGCTGATTTCCGTCTATGTTTGCGCTTGCCAGCACCGGCGGCACCTGCCCGCGTTCCATCATCATCTCACACAGTCGCAATACCAGACTGTTAGCGATTGTTGCCCCCATAATTGTCGATAAGGGCGCGACCTTCTGCGCCATGCCCGGCAGACTGACGGCGGCATCGCCGAAATCACAGTGATTGTCGAGAGTGACATCGGCAAGATTCGCCAGCAGCAGCCCGCTGGAGTGCCGCGATGTCACCTGCGCCGCTGTTGCCAGGCTGGTGATCGCCACCACGCTGACGCCCCGCTCCCGTGCGGCCAGCGCCACGTCGATGGTAATGGCATTACGCCCGGAGACGGAGTGAATTAGCAAGGTATCGCCGCGCTGCAGCGGCGACTCTTCAACCAGAACGCGGCCCAGCCCTTCAACATTTTCCACCGCGCTGGTTAAAGTCAGCGGCCGCACGTTAAGCATTAGCGCCGCTGAAAACAGCGGATTGACAATCGCCAGCCCGCCCGCGCGATAGCTCATCTCTTCGGCAAGGATCCCCGCATGGCTGGCACCGAATACAAACAGGTTGCGCCCCTGCATTACGCTATCGAGCATCAGACCCGCTGCGCTGTCCAGCCTCTCCTGCTGCTGCGCCAGCGTCTCAAGCTTCTGTTGGATCTGCGTATAGTAGTCGCGTAACGCCTGGCTCATCGCCGCTCCTTAGAATGTCAGCAGTCGGGTTAATGCGCCGATCAGCGGTGCCAGCACAAACATATCGCTGTCGCCCGCCCAGAGCGCGGTATCCGGAATGGTGTCGTTAATAAAGAAGCTCACGCAGAAATACTGGCCCCAGGCAACCACCGTCGAGGTGATAAACCCGGCCAGCAGCGCCCCCTTATAGCCGCCGGTGATATTGCCAAATACGCCCGCCGTCCCCGCATGGAAGAAGATAACGATCATGCTCGGGATAAAGACATAGCCGGTGTAGTGACCAATCAGAGTCAGCCACAGCAGCGAGCCAACAAAAGCACCGACAAAGCCAAGTACCACCGCGTTCGGGGCAAAGTTAAACAAGATCGGACAGTCAAGTGCGGGACGTGCGCCGGGCACCAGACGCGAGCCGATACCGTTAAACGCCGGCACCATTTCACCGATAAACATACGCACGCCAAGCAGGACCACGGCGATCCCCCCGGTGAACATCAGCGACTGTTTCAGGGCGTAGATATAGAAACTGAGATCCCCGGACTGAGAGAGGATTTCTGTCGCCTTCGGGGTGCCTTTGACCTGCAGAATAAAGGTCCCGACGAAGAACAGCAGCGTCATGGTGATGGCGGTCACGACGTTGGAATCACGCAGGAATCCGAGTTTTTTCGGCACCTGAATATCTTCGGAGTTGATCGCATTTCGGGAGAAAATCTTACCGAAGACGGCACCGAGCAGCGCCACGGAGGCCGACGTATGGCCTAATGCCACGTTGTCATTACCGGTTATTTTACGCACCCACGGCTGGACCATCGCCGGCTGCAGCGTCCAGTAAACGCCCATAATCACCGTCAGCATCAGCGTTAACTGCACGCCGGAAATTGCCGGATTACTGTTAACCATAATCCCGGCGAAAATCATCGTGGTCCAGAACATCATATGGCCGGTCAGATAGATATATTTAAAGCGGGTAATACGCGCCAGCAGCAGATTGAGGGCAAAACCGGCGGCGATGGCAATGGTCACGCTGCTGCCGTAGCGCTCGCTGAATTTAACCTGCCCCATAATATTGGTCAGATTCATTGAGCTCAGACCGAATACTTCGGTCCAGATAGGCTGGAAGATCAGCAGCGCGGAGACAATAATGCCCGCGCCCGCGCCGATAATCAGAAAGCCGAGGATCCCTTTCAGGGTGCCGGAGACAATTTCCGCCAGCGGCTTTTTCTGCAGAACCAGCCCGAGCAGTACGATAAGACCAATGAGGATCGACGCTTCACCAAAGATATTGACCGTGATCCAGTGCAGGACACCGATAAATTCGCTCATCTCAGGCTCCTTCGCTCAGCACGCCGGCATCTGACAGCGCCTGGGTGATTTCCCGGGTATCGATGTAGTTGTTCACGACCATAACCGGGCAGGAAAGATGACGTAAGTTATCTACCAGCTCAGCATTGGTGATCACCAGATCCGCGCTGGCGGATGCGGCTGAAGAAACATCCATATGCTCTACCGACGCGCTAATGCCTTTATTTCTCAGCACCGACTCAACATTCATTTTTAGAATCAGGCTGGAGCCCATCCCCAGACCACATACCGTTAATATTTTCATTGTTATGCTCCGCACCAAGTTTAACTGTGTGTAAAACACCCGAAAATCCGATCGGGATCGGAACTGTTCAAAAAAAGATCATAGGTGGACTCGTCCCCTAAAAGTGTGACAAGCTGTTGAATTAACGCAATATGCTCATCCTGCCCCGTAGCGGAAAGGCCCAGCACCAGCCGTACCGGATCGTTTTCAGCATGACCAAAAACCACAGGCTGGCGCAGGCGGATAAAGCTAAGCTGCGCCTTGTGCGCGCCCTGCTCCGGCCGCGCATGGGGCATGGCAAGCCCGGGCGCGATGACAAAATAGGGTCCGAACTCCCGGTAATTATCCAGCATGGCCTGCACGTACACTTCGCTGCAGGCGCCGCTGGCGAGCAGCGCGTTGCCGGCAGCGAGGATCGCCTCTTCTGCACTGGCGGCCTCGCGATCAATCAGTATTGCCTCGCGGCGAATAATCACAGTGGACTCCCTGTCAGATGACGTCGTATAGACAATAGCGTTGTTTCCAGCGCGCGCAGCACCAGCGCCTCGCCTTTTTCAACGGTGGCATAACCTGGGTTTCCCAGCACCGCATAGGATGAAAATTCGGTCCATCGAATTGGCTGCCAGGAGAAATTTGCGGGAAATTCAGGATAGTGGGCGCGGGCCTTGTCCATTTGCACATGCTCAGGCGCCAGGGCCAGCATCAGAGAAGTTTCGATTTCGTCGGCGTGCATATAGCCCACTTTGGCGACCGGCGTTTCACGCAGCAGATTCTCCAGCTCGTCCGTTCCGGCCCAGCTGTAGCTGAGCAGCGTAATGTCCTGCTCTTTGAGCGCGCGCGCGGCGGCTTTCATGGCATCAAAATTGCCATAGTGGGCGTTAATCACCGCCAGACTGCGGATACCGTAACCGGCCATATTCTGCGCCAGCGCCTGCAGTAAGCCACTAAGCAGATCGTTACCAATGTCGATAGCACCTGCGTGCCCCTGTAACGACCAGACCTGACTAAACGGCAGCGTCGGCAGCATAATGGCCTCGTCGCCGAGGGCAGCGTCAAGGCGCTGGCAAAAACGTTCAGCCAGAATATTATCCGTATCCAGCGGCAGATGATCGCCGTGCGGCTCAACCGCACCCAGCGGCAGCAGCGCGATGCGCGCACGGCTTAGCGCAGCGCTTGCCTGCGCCTCATTCAGGGTATGCAGTTTCATGGACTCTCTTAGCCGAAGGAAAAATAGCGTGCCGGGTTTTCGTTAAAGAACTTATGCAGTAACGCTTCGCCGTCAAAGCCCGCGTCATTAGCTTCTTCAATAAATCTCGGCCGCCAGTCCGCCAGGATAAACTTCAATCCCAGCCCCCCTTTTCCATAGTGGGCACTCATGCTTTTACGGGCGAAGTCGCCCCCGATCAGGATCTGATTTTGGTACCCTTTTTTACACAGCGCCAGAATCGCTTCCGTACGCACGTGTTCAGGGTGATATTTAATCCGACTGATCCCGTCAAAGGAAAGAAACGCCCCGGTGTTGGCGATTTGACGGTGCAGCCATGGATCGGGATTGCGGTCCATATGAGCAAAGCACAAGCGGGACATATCAAGACCCAGCTCGGTGAAAATACGTGTCTGTTCGAGGGCCATGGTGCCCATTTCGGTGTGGCTGTGCATCGGTGCGGAAGTCTGCTGCTGTGCGCGAACGATCACTTCCATGGTTTTACGTTCCAGCGGCGAAATCGCGTTATAGCCGGTTCCGCACTTTACGACGCCTGCACGGTAATCCGTGTCTTCAATTCCCTGCGTGACTTCATGTACCACGTGTTCAATCAGGGCATCGAGCGGCGAGTTTTCTATCCAGTCCGCGAAGGTCTGATTTGTTCCCGGACGATTTGTACTCCAGAGAAAACCTTTGTTAAAGCCTGCGGTAGCAATAATCTGCACCTGTTGTCGACGGGCAATATCTGCGACAACGGAGACCTGACGGCCATAATCCGGTGCGGTCGCATCGTAGAAAGATTGCCCGCCAGCCTGACGAAAATCGGCAAGTTCCCGCTCAGAGGCTTCCGGTGAATCCAGCAGCAGATCGTCATCTTTACGCTCCGCCCAGTACGGCGGAATGCAGTAAATATGGTCGTGACTGTAGGTCACGCCAAGCTGACCGGTCGGAATATCACCCTCTAACGTACGAACAAAACCCATAACGCCAGCTCCTGGAATACATAGACTTCGTATATATAAAAATAGGAGCCGACCACTTGATCAGTCAAGTGATCAAGTTCGCAAATTAACCAAACCTATAAAAGATGGGGGTAATATAAGAGAGAGTTCTGAAAAACACATTTGCGGGGTTGCTAACTTCGATCGAATCAGTAACCTTCTCAATTGCGGTCTTTTACCCCGCAGTACGATAAGATTTGCGTTTAGTCCGGCCAGTCCGGGCTACCCCTTAAACGAGTTGCAGGATTAAGGAGTCAAAATGAAATCGAACCGTCAGGCGCGTCATATCCTTGGGCTGAACTACAAGCTCTCAAACCATAAAAGAGTCTCTCTCGACGGCCAGAAAGAAACGGTCGCCGACATTGCGACAGGCAGAAAACGCCATAAAGACGCTAAATAATTACCCCTGTTAAGCCAGTGAACACCATCGTTTGCCTGCGATGGTGTTTTTTGTTGCTCTCCTCTCGTCTGTACATACAGTTTCTCACCATTTCATTAACACTTGCTTTATACTTTGCGCGCCGCAGTTTCCGCCATCCCGCACGCAGGTAACCGTGCCAGGGCCGCAGTAGATGACAAAGGAGTTAGTGAGATGTTACTCAAGAATAAAAAGAACCGGTCCCTGTACATTCCCTATGCCGGCCCGATTCTTCTGGAATTCCCGCTGCTTAACAAAGGCAGTGCGTTCAGCATGGAAGAACGCAGCAATTTTAACCTGCTGGGATTGCTGCCCGAAGTCGTTGAAACGATTGAAGAACAGGCGGAGCGTGCCTGGCTGCAGTATCAGGGCTTTAAAACGGAAATTGATAAACACATCTATCTGCGTAACATCCAGGACACCAACGAAACCCTGTTCTATCGGCTGGTGCAGAACCATCTCGATGAGATGATGCCGGTTATCTACACCCCGACAGTTGGCGCGGCCTGTGAGCACTTCTCCGGGATCTACCGTCGCGCGCGCGGCGTGTTTATCTCTTATCAGAACCGCCACAATATGGACGACATCCTGCAGAACGTCCCGAATCACAATATCAAAGTTATCGTGGTTACTGACGGCGAGCGTATTCTGGGTCTCGGCGATCAGGGTATCGGCGGGATGGGTATCCCAATCGGTAAACTATCCCTTTACACCGCCTGTGGCGGCATCAGCCCGGCCTACACGCTGCCGGTGGTGCTGGATGTCGGTACCAACAACCAGCAGTTGCTCAACGATCCGCTCTATATGGGCTGCCGTAGCCCGCGTATTACCGACGATGAGTATTACGCTTTCGTTGACGACTTTATCCAGG